>OLSX01001952.1_pt1 | contig 19070 bp, 18 predicted proteins | sample 1673141 | NCBI WGS metagenome assembly OLSX01 (sample SAMEA3136759, study PRJEB25190) | human gut metagenome | biome: human gut; feature: human-associated habitat; material: faeces | place: Austria | collected 2013
GTGTTAAAATGTACAAGATTTGCACCATTTGCGTAAACAACCACAAAAAAGAGCAGGGCGTCCACCGTCCTGCTCTTTTACTTATTTTAAGTTCCATTACTTATTAATTGGCTAAACTTCTGCTTGTTTCTGATAGTGCTTGTTTCTCTCCAATGATCCGCACTTCTGTTTCTAAAGACACATCAAATTTTTCTTTGATCACTTCTTGGATGTGCGCAATCAATTCAATATAATCTGTCGCTGTCGCATGATCGATATTGACGATGAATCCAGCATGTTTTTCAGAGATTTGTGCACCGCCCCATTTCAGACCTTGCAATCCTGCTTGCTGGATCAGCTGACCCGTATAATGTCCTACTGGGCGCTTAAAGACACTGCCGCATGAAGAGTATTCTAATGGCTGTTTGGATTGACGCAATTCTGTCAACTCATCCATTCGTGCTTTGATTGCTTCATAATCCCCTGTTTGCAAACTGAATCGAGCTTCCAATACGATAGCACGTAGCTCTTGGACTTTACTGTGACGATAAGAAAATACCATTTCATCCATTTTGCAACCTTTAAGCCCTTGCCGGTATTTGCTTCTTTTCTGTAATTATCAAAGCCCCAGCCGAATTTTGTAACGCAGAAGAGCAGGTAAATAAGCGACCCCAAGGGCAGCAGAATATTGCTTACAATAAAATCCTCGGTATCAAGAATATCTCTGCCGCCTATAAGGTGAACGTTGCTCCATAAATTATAGCCCAGAACGCAGGGAATACTTGCTGTAAGAATTACAATGCCGTTTATCAGAGCGGCTTTTTTTCTGCTCCAGCCGAGCGTATCCATACAGGAGGACATTATGTTTTCAAACACCGCTATAACGGTTGAGAACGAAGCGAATGTCATAAACAGGAAGAAAAGCGAGCCCCAGATTCTGCCGCCGGACATGTTCACAAATACATTGGGCAGTGTAACAAAAATAAGTCCGGGTCCCTGATTCACTTCAATCCCGTAGCTGAAGCAGGCAGGGAAGATTATAAGTCCCGCGGAAATCGCCACAAAGGTATCAAGCCCGCAAATGCGCGCGCCCTCGCCCATAAGCGAGTGCTCCTTGCCCATATAGCTGCCGAAAATCTCCATTGCCGCAATTCCAAGGCTTAAAGTAAAGAATGATTGATTCATAGCCGCGGCTATAACATTGCCAAGCCCTACCGATTTAATGTTTTCTATGTTCGGCACAAGGTAAAATTTAAGTCCTTCGCCCGCGCCAGAGAGGGTAAAGCTGTGTATTGCCAAAATGAGTATAAGCACGAAAAGCGCGCTCATCATAACCTTGCTTACTCTTTCAAGCCCCTTTTGCACGCCTATGCTGCAAATAAGTATTCCGGCAATAACCGTTACAGCCATCCAAAAGCCCATTTCGCCGGGGCTTGCCAGCATATCGGTGAAAACCTTGCCCGCGCCCTCATATCCGGAACTTAATACCGCTTCGGGCGTGCTGCCCGAGTGGAAGGTGCCGGTTAAAAACTTAAAGAAATAGTTCAGCATCCACCCCGAAACCGTGGTGTAGTACATCATAAGCACATAGCAGCCTATTATTGCAAACCAACCGTGAATGTGCCATTTGTGTCCGGGCTTTTCAAGCGCCTTGTAAGCCAATACCGTGCTCTTGCGGCTTGCTCTGCCCACAGCCAGCTCCATTGTTAAAACCGGAAGACCCATTATTACCAGCATTAAAAGATAAATAAGAACAAAAAATCCGCCGCCGTTTTGCCCCACAATAAACGGGAAACGCCAAACATTGCCTATGCCTATTGCACAGCCGGCGCTCACCAGCAGAAAGCCGAGCCGCGATTTAAAAGATTCTCTCTCCATACATAAACCCCTTATTAGTTTTTAATATGACTATTATATAGTGGAAGACCGCAAATGTCAATAAAATACAATATGTATCGGCGCGAATTTTGTCATTTTTTGAAAATTGTACATAAAGCCGCGTAATCGCTATATCATATTTGTAATAGAAATATGTAAATAGTGTATTTACAAAACCGCTCGATATATGTTATAATAAGTGGAATATTGTAGTAATGGAAGGTGTATTATGAACAAAGTATCAATTATCGGGACCGGAAGCGTCGGTTCCACCATCGCTTATACGCTTACTGTAATGGGGCTTGCCTCGGAAATCGTTATGATAGATATCAATAACGAAAAGGCTCTCGGCGAGGCGCTCGACATCCGCCAGGGCACACCCTTTTGCGGTGCCTGCTCAATCTATGCGGGAGACTACCGCGACGCGGTTAATTCCGACATTGTAATCGTAACCTCGGGCATTGCAAGAAAGCCGGGTCAGTCAAGACTTGAGCTTGCGCAGACTAACGTAAACATAACAAAGCAGATAATCCCCGAAATTACCAAATACGCGCCGGATGCAACCTATATTATAGTAAGCAACCCGGTTGATATTCTTACATATACTTTCTACAAGATGTCGGGACTGCCGGAAAACCGTATAATCGGTTCGGGCACCATTCTTGATACCGCGCGTCTGCGTTCAAGACTTTCCGAATATTACAACATAAATCAGAGCAACGTTCACGCCTATGTTTTCGGCGAGCACGGCGATTCTTCTTTCATTCCGTGGTCGGTCGCAAACATCTCGAATGTTCCGATAAAGGAGTGCAAAAAGCTTATAACCACCCCCGGCATTAACACCCCCGAGCTTGATTTCGGCGAGATTGAGCAGTATGTAAGAAAATCGGGCGCGCGCGTTATTGCAAGAAAGGGAGCTACCTTCTATGCCGTTTCGGTATCCGTTTGCCACATCTGCAAATGTCTGCTCGGCGGTATCGACACCACAATGACCGTTTCTACCATGATGCACGGTGAGTACGGCATTGAGGATGTAGCTTTAAGCACCCTTAATATGGTAGGTCACGACGGTGTGCGCGGCAAGGTTAACGTTCCTATGACCGACGAAGAAGTAATGCTGCTGCGCAAGAGCGCCGATACATTAAAGGACGTTATAAGCAATCTTGAGATATAAGGGGTAATACAGAAATGGAATACCGTATAGAACATGATTCTATGGGCGAAATGAAGGTTCCTGCCGACAGATTGTGGGCGGCACAGACCGAAAGAAGCCACGAAAACTTTGAGATAGGTGTAGGCATTGAAACCATGCCGCGCGAGATAACCCACGCCTTCGGCATACTTAAAAAGGCAGCGGCACTTGCAAACGCCGAGCTTAAGCCCGAAAAAATGACGGCGCAAAAGGTAAAGGCTATTTCCGCCGCGTGCGATGAAGTAATATCGGGCAGCCTTAACGATCATTTCCCGCTTGTTGTCTGGCAGACGGGATCGGGCACGCAATCCAATATGAACGCAAACGAGGTTATTGCCAACCGCGCTAACCAAATTGCGGGCGAAAAGCTTTGCCACCCGAATGATGATATAAATATGAGCCAATCCTCTAACGACACCTTCCCGACCGCTATGCATATTTCGGCGGTTGTAGCTATTGAGGATAAGCTTTTGCCCGCAATAGAGCTTTTAATAAATACTTTTAAAAAATTAGAGGCTGAAAACGAGGGTATCGTAAAATCGGGCAGAACCCATTTGCAGGACGCAACTCCCATTAAATTCAGCCAGGAAATCTCCGGCTGGAGGGCAAGCCTTGAGCGAGACGCGGAGCTTTTAAGAATGGCTGTTAAGCCGCTTTATGAGTTGGCTCTCGGCGGCACAGCCGTCGGCACGGGGCTTAACGCACCTAAGGGCTTTTCGGAGCTTGTTGCCGCGAAGGTGGCTGAGCTTACGGGCAAGCCGTTTGTAACCGCAGCAAACAAATTCCACGCCCTTACTTCAAAGGATGAATTTGTTTTCGCGCACGGCGCTATTAAGGCTGCCGCCTGCGATATGATGAAAATAGCGAACGACGTTCGCTGGTTGGCTTCAGGTCCGCGCGACGGTCTCGGGGAGATACACATTCCCGAAAACGAGCCTGGCTCATCAATAATGCCCGGTAAGGTAAACCCCACCCAGTGCGAGGCGGTAACAATGGTTGCCGTTCAGGTAATGGGTAACGATGTTGCAGTAGGTATTGCGGCGTCGCAGGGCAATTTTGAGCTTAACGTATTTATGCCTGTTGCGGCGTATAACTTCTTACAGTCCGCCCGACTGCTTGCAGAAGCTATTATTTCCTTTAACAACAAGTGCGCTGTGGGAATTACCGCAAATAAGGATAAAATGTATCACAATCTGCACAATTCACTTATGCTTGTTACCGCGCTTAACCCCTATATCGGTTACGAAAACGCGGCTAAAACCGCCAAAAAGGCGTTTAAGGATAATATCTCCTTAAAGCAGGCGTGCGTGGAATTGGGCTTTTTAACCGAAGAAAAATTTGACGAGGTATTCCACCCCGAGCAGATGGTTTAATTTTTCAGGGAGGAAGAATAATGATTAAGGTCAGTTATTTTCCCGGCTGCACGCTCCGCACAAAAGCTAAACAGCTTGACCTTTATGCCCGCAGATGCGCCGAGGTTTTGGGCGTTGAATTATGTGAGATAGAGGACTGGCAGTGCTGCGGCGGCGTGTTTATAAGCAATAACGACGAGATAGCGTCAAAGCTGTCCTCCGTCCGTGCGCTTATAGCCGCTAAAGAGGCGGAAAGACCGCTTGTTACGGTATGCTCCGCCTGCCATAATGTTATTAAACAAACAAATTATCAGATAACGAACGACGAAGCGTTCAGAAACCGCGCCAACCTGTATCTTGCACAGGATAAGGAAAAAAGAGAGCCTTATTCGGGTGAGACGAAGGTTATGCACTATTTCGAGCTTTTGCGCGACGTTGTAGGCTTTGATAAAATTAAGGAAAAGGTCGTAAACCCCCTAACGGGCAGAAAGATTTCCGCTTATTACGGCTGCCTGCTTTTGCGTCCCGGAAAGGTAATGGCGTTTGACGACCCCGAAAACCCCGCGATTATGGAGGAGTTTATAAGGGCGATAGGCGCAGAGCCTGTAATTTACCCCTACAGAAACGAGTGCTGCGGCGGCTATGTTGCGCTTGAAGACCCCGAGAGTGCAAAGAAAAAAAGCAACGCCGTTACAAACAGCGCCGAAAGCCACGGCGCAGAGCTGGCGGTTACCGCCTGCCCGCTTTGCAAGTACAATTTGGTGCATAACGGCAGCAATATACCCGTTGTGTACTTTACCGAATTATTAGCCGAGGCGTTAGGCGTAAAGGAGGATATAAATGCCTGATAAAAAAGAGCTGTTAAAGGAGCAGGTTATAAGGGCAAGCGGCGTTAATCCGCTTAAATGTATGCGCTGCGGCAAATGCTCGGGTACATGCCCCTCATACGACGAAATGGAATATCACCCCCACCAGTTTGTTTATATGGTGGAAATGGGCGATATTGAAACCCTTATGAAATCGGAATCGGTTTATAAATGTCTTTCCTGCTTTGCCTGCGTTGAGCGCTGTCCGCGCGGTGTAGAGCCGGCAAAGATTATTGAGGCGGTGCGCCTTGAAGCAATACGCCGAAAGGGAAACAACCATATGACCGCTAATGATATTCCCGAAAAAATAAATGACGATATTCCCCAGCAGGCGATTATGAGCGCCATGCGCAAATATTCTAAATAGGAAAGGAGAAAATAACATATGCAAAGAATCGGAGTATTCGTATGTCACTGCGGTACCAATATTGCGGGCACCGTTGATGTAAAGGCTGTCGCAGAGGCTCTTAAAACTGAACCCGGTGTTGTTTTCTCCACCGATTATCAGTATATGTGCTCACAGGCAGGTCAGGAGATCATTAAAAATGCAATAGCCGAGTATAAGCTTACCGGCATTGTGGTCTGCTCCTGTTCGCCCCGTATGCACGAGACCACCTTCCGCAAAACTGCGGCTGCCGCAGGGCTTAATCCATACATGGTGGAAATTGCCAATATCCGTGAGCAGTGCTCCTGGGTACATAAGGAAATGCCCATAGGCACCGAAAAGGCAATAATTCTTGCCAAGGCTGCGGTTGCAAAGGTTAATCTTAACGCACCGCTCACCCCGGGTGAAAGCCCCGTTACAAAGCGTGCTTTGGTTATAGGCGGCGGTATTGCGGGTATTCAAACCGCGCTTGATATTGCCGATGCGGGCTTCCCGGTCGATATAGTTGAAACCAAGCCGACAATAGGCGGCAAAATGGCACAGCTTGATAAAACCTTCCCGACGCTTGACTGCGCCGCATGTATTTTAACCCCTAAAATGGTGGATGTGGCACAGAACGACAAAATTCGCATTTTCTCATACTCCGAGGTAACCGAGGTAGACGGCTTTGTGGGTAATTTTGAGGTTACCATTAAGCGCCGCGCGCGTTACGTTAAAGAGGATATATGCACGGGCTGCGGACTTTGCACCGAAAAATGTCCGCAAAAGAAGGTTCCCAACGAGTTCAACCTCGGTATGGATAACCGCAGCGCTATTTACATTCCGTTCGCGCAGGCAGTGCCGAAGGTTGCAACGATCGACCCGAATCACTGCATGAAGCTCAAAACAGGGAAGTGCGGTGTTTGCTCGAAGGTCTGCACTGCCGGTGCCATTGATTACGAGGCAAAGGACGAGTTTGTTAAGGAAAAATACGGCGCAATAGTAGTGGCTACGGGCTTTAATCCCATTTCTATGGAGAAGTTTGACGAGTTTGCTTACTCCCAGTCAAAGGATGTTATAACTTCCCTCGAATTGGAGCGCCTTATGAATGCGGCAGGGCCTACAGGCGGCACGCTTTTGCGTCCGTCAGACCATGAGCATCCGCACACGATAGTTTTTGTTCAGTGCGTGGGCTCAAGGTGCGAGGCATGCGCTGAAAAGGGCAAGGAATATTGCTCTAAAATATGCTGTATGTATACCGCAAAGCACGCAATGCTTATAAGAGATAAATACCCTGATACCGAGGTTTATGTGTTCTATATAGACGTGCGTACCCCCGGCAAAAACTTTGATGAGTTCTACCGCCGCGCGGTGGAGGAATACGGCGTTCACTACATAAAGGGTATGGTGGGTAAGGTTTCTCCCGAGGGCAAAAAGCTTAAGGTTCAGGGCTCCGATTTAATTTACGGCAAACAGCTGCATATAGACGCTGACTTAGTGGTGCTTGCCGCGGCTATTGAGCCGGATAAATCCGCCCGTCCGCTTGCTACAATGCTTACTGCCAGTATGGATACAAACGACTTCTTTACCGAGGCGCACCCCAAGCTCCGCCCGGTTGAAAGCCCCACTGCGGGCGTGTTCCTTTCGGGTACATGCCAAGGGCCTAAGGATATACCCGAAACCGTTTCCCAGGCGGGAGCCGCCGCTTCAAAGGTTATAGGGCTTCTGTGTAAGGATAAGCTTACGGGTAACCCCTGCGTTGCGCACTCCGATGAAATGATGTGCAACGGCTGCTCAACCTGCGAAAAAGTTTGTCCCTACGGCGCGATTTCCTATGTTGAAAAGGAATTCAGAATGCCTGACAGAACCACAAAGGTTCGCCGCGTAGCGGTTGTAAACGAGGCTGTGTGCCAGGGCTGCGGCGCTTGCACGGTTGCCTGTATGTCCGGTGCTATGGACTTAAAGGGCTTTATGAATAAACAGATTATGGCGGAGGTAGACGCAATATGCAAGTAAACGAATATAAGCCGCTTATAGTGGCGTTTTGCTGCAACTGGTGCTCCTATGCCGGCGCCGACCTTGCGGGAAACAACAGACTCAATTATCCTGCCGATGTTAAAATAATCCGCGTACCCTGCTCGTGCAGAGTAAACCCGATGTTTATTTTACGCGCGTTTCAGCGCGGGGCAGACGGCGTAATTCTTTGCGGCTGCCACCCCGGCGACTGCCACTACACCTCGGGTAACTATTACACCCGCCGCCGTATGGCTCTGCTTTTCTCAATGCTTGACTTTTTAGGCATTGAAAAGGAGCGCACCCGCGTTGAGTGGGTCTCCGCGGCAGAGGGCGCAAAGTTCGCCGCCACAATGAACGATTTTGCAAAAACAGTTGCGGCGCTTGGTGAAAACAAGAGATTGGAGGATTTAAGATGCAAGAAATAAAACGCGAAGTTTTAGTAAATAAAGCCTCCGAATTGCTTAAAAACGGCACGGTTGACCGTGTTTTCGGCTGGAAAAAGGGCGAGTTTGATTACGATATCACCCCCGCGCTTTTCACTACTGCCGAGGATATTGAAAAAGAGTTTGTATGGGGAGATTTTTGCGGCGCTAACTTTTCAAAGTACCTTATAAAGGAAACCGGAAAGAGTGAAAATAAGGTTCTTGTTTTCTTAAAGCCCTGCGATACATACAGCTTTAACCAGCTTTTAACCGAGCATCGCTTTGACCGTGAAAAGGTTTACGCCGTGGGCGTTCCGTGCGCGGGTATGCTTGATACGGGAAAAATAAAAAGCCATGCCGAGAGTATTGCAAAGGTAACCGATAACGGCGATAAGGTGGTAATAGAAACCCTGTTTGACGGCGAAATTACGCTCGACAGAAACGAGCTTTTGCCCGACCGCTGCTTAAACTGCAAATCCAAAAAGCACGTTGCTTACGATGAGCTTTTGGGCGAGGACGGTACTGTTTTAGACTCTCACCGTTTCGATGAGGTTGAAAGATTGGAAAAAATGACCCCGGACGAGCGTTTCGCTTTCTGGCAGAACGAATTATCCCGCTGCATACGCTGCAACGCCTGCCGCGACGTTTGCCCCGCCTGCACCTGCGAAAAGTGCGTGTTTGATAACCCCGATTCGGGCGTTGAAAACAAGGCGGCTTCAAACGAGTTTGAGGAAAAAATGTTCCATATTATCCGCGCTTTCCATGTTGTGGGAAGATGCACCGATTGCGGCGAGTGCTCAAGAGTATGTCCGCAGCACATTCCGCTGCACCTGCTCAACCGCAAGTTTATAAAGGATATTGACAGCTTTTACGGCGAATATCAGGCAGGGGCAGAGGTAGGCTCGCGCGCTCCGATAGTAAACTACACCACCGAGGATATTGAGCCGGGCGACGCTGTAAGGAGGAATGAAAATGCGTAAAATATCGCTTGAAAAAATAGATTCGCTTTTCTCCGCCATTGCAGAAAACAATGTGCTTTATATGCCGGTTGATACCAAAACAGGCGCAAAATATGAGAAATGGGAAAACGGCAAAAAGCTTTCAAACGCGCTTAACACCGTAAGGAGCGCAAAGGATTTCTTCTTCCCCCAAACCGAAAACCTTATGGATTTTAAGGTAGAGGGCAAAAAGATAGAGGTTATAGACACCCGCAGCGAAACCGAGGATTTTGTGGTCTTCGGCGTGCGCGCGTGCGATGTTAAAAGCTTTGATGTGCTCGATAAGGTATTTTTGGCAGAGCCGCAGGACAGTTACTATAAAAACCGCCGCGAGCACGGGGTTATAATGTCCCTTGCCTGCACAAAGCCGAACGAGACCTGCTTTTGTACCACCTTCGGTATAGACGCGGCAGAGCCTGCGGGCGATGTGGTATGCTATAAAACCGAAGACGCGCTTTATATGGACGCTAAGACCGAAAAGGGCGAAAAGCTTTTAAAGGCGCTTGAAGGCATTACCGAAGAAGCCGATAACAAGGCGGTTGCCGAGCAGCAAAAGGTAACGCGCGAGCGTATGGCAAAGCTGCCGCTGGCAAACCTCAAAGCTGACGCATTCGGTGACGGCAAAACAAAAGAATTTTTTGACCGCCCCGAATGGAAAGAGCTTTCAGAAAGCTGCCTCGGCTGCGGCACATGCACCTTTGTGTGCCCCACCTGCCAGTGCTACGATATTAAGGACTTCAACACCGGTCACGGCGTTAAGCGTTTCCGCTGCTGGGATTCCTGCATGTATTCCGAATTCACCAAAATGTCCGCAGGTCAGCCGCGACTGACTCAATTAGAGCGTTTCCGTCAGAGATTTATGCACAAGCTTGTGTATTTCCCGACGAATAACGACGGTATGTTCTCCTGCGTAGGCTGCGGCAGATGTCTTGCGAAATGCCCGATACAGATGAACATTGTTAAGGTAATGAAAAAACTGGGAGGTAACACAAATGGCTGATATTAAAGAACCGCTTATTCCGAAAATCGGCGTTGTTACCGATATCAGGATGGACACTCCCGATGTTAAGACCTTCCGCGTTGTAACGCCCGACGGCAAAAAGGCTTTCGAGCATATGCCGGGGCAATGCGCAATGCTTTCCATTCCCGGAGTGGGCGAGGCTATGTTTTCAATCACATCTTCCCCCACAAATTCCGAGTTTATGGAATTTTCCATAAAGAAATGCGGCTGTGTTACAGAGTGGCTGCACTCTATGGAGGTAGGGCAGGAAATAACCATTCGCGGGCCTTACGGCAGACCCTTCCCGGTCGATACCGAATTTGCGGGTCACGACCTGCTCTTCGTTGCGGGCGGTATAGGTCTTGCACCCCTGCGTTCGGTTATTAACTACTGCCGCCACTACCGCGACCGCTACGGCAAGATTGATATTGTTTACGGCTCGCGCAGTAAGCAGGATCTTGTTGACTACAAGGAAATAATCGATGAATGGGCAAATGATGCGGGTGTTAACGTTCACCTAACCATTGACCGCGAGCAGCCCGAGTGGGACGGTCACGTTGGCTTTGTTCCGAATTATGTTAAGGAGCTGGGCTTTACAACCGATAAAATTGCCGTGCTTTGCGGACCGCCTATAATGATTAAATTTACCCTTGCGGGGCTTCAGGAATTAGGTTTTGATAAAACCCAGGTTTACACCACAATGGAGCTTAGAATGAAGTGCGGCATTGGCAAATGCGGCCGCTGCAATATAGGCGCAAAATATGTCTGCAAGGACGGACCCGTTTTCCGCTTTGACGAAATAGACGAGCTGCCCGACGAGTACTGATAAGGAATAAGGAGGAAAACAAATGGATACAATGGTTGATGTTTACCTGTTCGGCAAAAAATACAGCGTGCCGGATAACCTTACAATAATGCGCGCAATGGAATACGCGGGCTTTCAGCTTGTACGTGGCTGCGGCTGCCGTAACGGCTTTTGCGGCGCCTGCGCCACCATTTACCGCATAAAGGGCGACCGCGAGCTTAAAACCTGCCTTGCCTGCCAGACTAAGGTTGAGAACAATATGTATGTTGCAACACTGCCTTTCTTCCCGCTGGTAAAACAGGTTTACGATATTGAAAAAATTAAACCCACCGAGCAGATTATGATGCAGCTTTACCCCGAAATTTATGCATGCGTAGGCTGCAATGCCTGCACAAAAAGCTGCACGCAGTCGCTTAACGTTATGCAGTATATAGCGTATGCTCAGCGCGGCGAGTTTGATAAATGCGCAGAGGAATCGTTTGACTGCGTTATGTGCGGCGTTTGCTCTTCCAGATGCCCTGCCGGTATTTCCCACCCGCAGGTTGCAATGCTTGCACGCAGACTTAACGGCAAGTATATAGAGCCGAAGTCAGAGCACCTTGAAAAACGCGTTGAGGAAATTAAAGAGGGCGCGTTTACCGAGATTATAGAGTCGCTTATGGGCAAGCCTGTTGAGGAGCTTAAGGAGCTTTACAACAACCGCGAAATTGAGAAATAAGGAGGCGCGCAGATTATGTATTCAAAAGAATTTGAAAAATCTTTAAAGGCGGTTGAGGCTGCAAGAGAAGATAACATTGCATTAGAGCCGCGCCGTATGACCGCGGACGAAAAGGACGCCCTTTTGGCAGCTTACCACCCCGATTATAAAAAGAGCGAATTTTCCACCCTTAAAATAGGGCCGAACAAGGGCGAGCAGGTGCCGCACGAGCTTTGCGAAATGCTTGAGGCGCACAGCCGCATTAAGGCGGAAGACGTTGATTTAAACGACGTTACATATGATGTTGACGTGCTTATAATCGGCGGCGGCGGCGCGGGTGCGTCTGCCGCAATTGAGGCGGATAACGCCGGCGCTAAGACTATGATAGTTACCAAGCTGCGCATAGGCGACGCCAACACAATGATGGCTGAGGGCGGTATTCAGGCGGCTGATAAGCCGAACGATTCGCCTGCCATACACTTTGTTGACGCATTCGGCGGCGGTCATTTCGCTGCAAAGCGCGAGCTGCTTTCAAAGCTTGTGTGCGACGCACCCGAGGCTATTAAGTGGCTTAATGAACTCGGAGTTGAGTTTGATAAAACACCCGACGGCACCATGGTTACCACCCACGGCGGCGGTACTTCGAGAAAGCGTATGCACGCAGCAAAAGACTATTCCGGCGCTGAAATTATGCGCACCTTGCGCGACGAGGTTTTAAACCGCGGCATTCCCGTGGTGGACTTTACCTCGGCTATTGAGCTTATTCTTGATGAAAACGGCAATGCCGCAGGTGCAGTGCTTATGAATATGGAAACAAAGGAGCTTATGGTGGCGCGCGCCAAAACCGTTATTATTGCAACGGGCGGGGCGGGAAGAATGCACTATCAGGGCTTTCCGACCTCTAACCACTACGGCGCTACGGCGGACGGATTGGTGCTGGCTTACCGTGTAGGCTCAAAGCTTTTGTATGCCGATACATTGCAGTACCACCCCACGGGCGCGGCTTTCCCGCAGCAGATCTTCGGTACGCTTGTTACCGAAAAGGTGCGTTCCTTGGGAGCTAAGCTTGTAAACCGCGACGGCAAGGTATTTATGCATCCGCTTGAAACGCGCGATGTTGCGGCGGCTTCCATTATAAGAGAATGCTCCGACCGCGACGAGGGCGTGGACACAGGCAGCGGCAAGGCTGTTTGGCTTGATACCCCGATGATTGAAAAAATCGGCGGCGAGGGCACTATTGAAAAGAGAATACCCGCTATGATGCGTATGTTCGCAAGCTACGGTATTGATATCCGCAAGGAGCCGATACTTGTATACCCGACCCTTCACTACCAGAACGGCGGTATTGACATTAATGTTACAGGTATGAGCACCTGCGTTGAAAATCTGTATGTTGCGGGCGAGGCTGTCGGCGGAATACACGGCAGAAACCGCCTTATGGGCAACTCTCTGCTTGATATAATTGTATTCGGCAGAACCGCCGGCAAAAACGCGGCAGAAAAGTCAAAGGGCGTTAAGGTGGGCAAGTTGACCCTTGAACACATTAACAAATTTGACGCCGAGCGTGAGGCGGCAGGCATTAAGACCGACGCCGTATCGCCGAAGCTGTTGCCCGATTACAGAAGACAAAAATAATATAAAAACACAATATCCGAACCCCGAAAGGGGCTCGGATTATTAAGGGGTTTAAAGATGATTGTTGATTTACTTGAAGCACTGACAATATTCTGTTTCGGTCTTTCGTGGCCGATTTCCATCCGCAAATCGTGGATTTCGCGCACCGCGAAGGGCAAAAGCCTGTTTTTTGAAATTTTTCTGCTTATAGGCTATGCCTGCGGAATAACAAAAAAAATAATAGAGGCTGCGGGCTTTTTCGGAATTGCACCGAAATCAGGCTTTATATTTGTCCTCAGCTTTTTCTTCTATGTGCTTAACTTTATTGAGATTTCAATAGATGTGGCGCTCTATTTCAGAAACAAAAAGCTGGATGAAATTGCCGACAGAGCTGCTGCGGAACGATAAAACACCGCAGGATAATGCGCGCTCTTTGATACACACTTGGGGTGCGCATTATCCGAAAAGCAGCGGCTTATTATAAAGCGGCTTTCGCGGCTGCCGATGAAATTTCAAAAAATCGAAATTTGTACTTGACATTGCGCGGACTTTGTCGTATAATAATCAAGTCGCTGATATAGCTTCATGCTGCTATGGCTCAGATGGTAGAGCGCGTCCTTGGTAAGGACGAGGTCACCGGTTCAATTCCGGTTAGCAGCTCCAGAGAAAAAGCACTCCATACGGAGTGCTTTTTTCTTTGGCATTTGATTTTAGAGGTTAAATCTACGAGCCTGCGAGCCGCAAAGCGGACGCAGGGCGCCGAGCACGACCGCCGCCTGTGGCGGAAGAAGGAAGTGCGCAGGTGGTGTCACAACAAGGTGAAATGAGCCACCGTAAGTGTGGCGAAATTGAGCCGCTGTTGTAAACGGACGTAGGTTCGAGCCCTACAGTAGGCGCCATGAAAGCATGAAGAAAAAGATGCATGCCGTGAAACCCCGATAAATTCGGGGTTTTTTGCGTTTTTTGGAAAGATTTTTTAATGATAGTTTTATAGATGCAAACGGCACTTTTTCAGCATTTTTTCGACTCGAACCTACGAAAGCCCTTTTACCGACATTTTTTCACGAATTATATATGTTTTTATAATCCGACCGATAGAACTAAAAAATCTATCGGTCTTTTTTATTTTTCGGGCTGTGCCTATTTTAAGGCGCAGCCTTTTAATATATATGAAAAAAGAAAGAGAGGATCAAAATGAAAAAATGTACCGACTTAAATTCAGTAAAAGAGGTTGCAAGGTGTCTTTTGTATACCGATGTTCACAAGGTTGAAAATTATTCGTTTATAGTTAAACACCCGTTTACGGATTATGCATTTGCAACCATAGTAAAAAATCCGGACAAGGTTACGGATAATGCGGTAATAAATATTCTTGAAAGTGAAAGCAACCTTAACCGCTGGCGTGAATATGTAGCCGAACGGATTGATTCGGCTGAGAGTACAGATGAAATATATTGCCGCATAACAAAACCGTATAGGCTGACATTTATGAAATATGCAGGGCAATATCTTTCGGAAAAGGATTTTGCCGAAATGCTGTGCTCGGCTTGGATTACTTCCGAAAATCCCAACAACGATGCTAATGTAAGTCAATCGGAGTTGCTGCGGATGTTCAGGAGCGCAGATAAATCGTTGCTTATGACAGCCGAGGAAAGAAAACGGCTGGACGAACTTGACGACCCGGTTACGGTATACCGAGGGGTGACGCCGTATAACGCGAAATCCGTAAAGGCAATGTCTTGGACATTGGATTACGAAAAGGCTTTGTGGTTTGCAAAACGCTTTGACTCGGACGGAACGGTATATACCGCAGAAATAGAAAAATCACATATACTTGCGTTATTTGACGGCAGAGATGAATCGGAAATAGTTGTTGAACCCTCATATCTTTTAAATATTGAAGAATATGAGGAAGAAAATATCGGATTTTTATTGACATAACAGGAGGTAAAAATATGTTACAAAAGGAATTGATTAAACGGCTCAAAGGCAAGTATGAAACCAAGATGGATGACAAAGGATGGCTGAATTTCTCCTCGGACGGTATTCTGCTTTGCAAGGTGAAATATAACGGCAACTGCATTATAAACGACGCTGAAAATCTGCCGGATGAATACCGTGAAAAAATTGCGGGTATACAGGATGAGGTGCTGACGGTTCGGGAATATATAGGACTTTACGAACGCGCGCCGCAGATGAAAGCTGCCGGTGTTACTGAATACAAACAACTTGCTTCTTTCGGAGATACTGTATTGGCGGCGACCTACAACGAAAAGAACGGCTTTATGTTCTGCACATGGAAACAGAATGCAGACGGCGACTCGGTGTTCTGGGGAGATTACTCTCCGAACTATCTGACCTCTGCTGCCGAGCATGGCAATCAGTACGCCGAGCAGCTCCTGCACAGCATAAAGAACAATAAAAACTGGTCGGCGACAATGGGATCGATCCGATTGCTCCACCACCTTGCCCGTATGTTCCAAAACCGCTTGGAGGATGAGCGCAAAGATAAGATGGGCGGTATCGACCGCAAGCTCAAGCGGAAGATCGACGAGAAGAAACAGGCTCACGGTCTCAAACAATAATCCCAACGAAAGGAGAACCCATGTCAAGCTATATCCATTTCACAGAAGAACAAAAAGAGCAAGCACGGCAGACCGACCTCTGCGATCTGCTCCAGCGCCAGGGCGAGAAGCTCAAACGCTCCGGCAGAGAATACGAATGGCGTGACGGCTCACAGAAGGTAACCATCCGAGGAAACCTGTGGTTTCATCAGTACGAAAGAGTCGGCGGCGATGCCATCGACTTCGTCCGAAAGTATATGAACAAGAGCTACCCCGAAGCGATGGAATACCTGCTGGGCGGCAGCGGTATGGGTACGCTGACTACTGCACCGCCTGTGGTCAGAGAGCAAAAGCCCTTCGAGCTGCCACCGAAGAACGATAACAACCGCCGAGCTTACGCCTACCTCCTAAACAAGCGAGGCATCAACCGAGAGGTACTAAACGTCTTTTTTTATACCGGACTGATCTACGAATCGGCAGACTACCATAACGCCGTGTTCGTGGGCAAGAATACGGAAGGCGTTGCCGTCCACGCTCACAAGCGCGGAACAGGCTCGGAGAGTACCTTCAAAGGAAACGTGGACAGCAGCGATCCGAGATACAGTTTTCACTGGATCGGACGAAGCAACCGAGTCTATCTCTTTGAAGCACCGATAGATATGCTGTCCTTTATTTCGCTTCACAGAAACGGCTGGCAGAAGCACAGCTATGCCGCCGCCTGCGGTGTATCCGACCAAGTGATGTGGCAGATACTTGCCGACCATCCGCAGATCGATACGGTGTACCTCTGCCACGACAGCGACGTGGACGGACAGAAAGCCGCCGTCCGTATTGCGAATAAACTCACCGAACAAGGTATAAACACAGAAATCCTCGTGCCGATCCGAAAGGACTGGAACGAGGATCTTTTATATCCACCCGATGAAACGGAGGAAGAAATATGTATCCAAACTATGTAAAGAAAGGAGGCGGTAGCTCATGACAGGAAATCCCTTGCTCCTTGTGATCGTCGCCGGAATCATGTTCGCCGTACTCGGCGGTGTGACCTTGCTGTCCCACATCTACAGTCTGAACGGAATCAAATCCAAGACAGTCGGCGACGGTCAGCACGGCACGGCTCGGTGGGCGACCAAAGCCGAGATAAAGAAAATCTACAAGCACGTGCCGTTTGATCCACAGCGTTGGCGTAAACAAGCAGCAAAAGGACAAACTCCCACGAGCGATGATGGCAAGCCGTTGCCTCAGGGCATCGTGGTAGGATGTACAGGAAATACTACGGCGATGGTGGACACCAGCGATGTTCACGCTCTTATGATTGGTGCAGCAGGTGTTGGTAAAACCGCCTTTTGGCTGTACCCGTGTATCGAGTACGCCTGCGCATCGGGAATGTCGTGGCTCTCCACCGATACAAAAGGCGACGTCATGCGTAACTACGGACACATTGCCAAGCAGTACGGATATAACGTATCGGTCATTGACCTGCGAAACCCAACTCGCAGTAACGGCAACAATCTGCTCCACCTTGTAAACAAATATATGGATCTGTACCAGCAGCATCCCGACACCCTGGTGTACAAGGCGAAGGCAGAAAAGTACGCCAAGATCATATCCAAAACCATCATCCTGTCCGGTATGGATGCGGCATCCTTTGGCCAGAACGCCTACTTCTACGACGCAGCCGAAGGCCTGCTCACGGCGACGATCCTACTTGTGGCAGAGTTCTGTGAGCCGGAGAAACGGCACATCGTGTCAGTGTTCAAGATCATCCAGGAACTGCTGGCGCCCTCGCAGAAGAAAGGCAAGAATCAGTTCCAAAAGCTCATGGAGATGCTTCCCGATGACCACAAGGCGAAATGGTTTGCCGGTGCAGCTCTGAATACCGCAGAGCAATCCATGGCATCGGTCATGTCCACGGCACTGTCCCGACTGAACTCCTTCCTCGACTCCGAGTTGGAACAGCTCCTGTGCTTTGACACAGAGATCGATGCGGAGAAGTTCTGCAACGAAAAGTCCGCTATCTTCGTAGTTATGCCCGAAGAAAACCCCAACACCTTCTTCATGATCTCGCTGATCATTCAGCAGCTATACCGAGAGATACTTGCCGTAGCCGATGAGCATGGCGGTAAGCTGAAGAACCGCTGTGTATTCTTCTGCGACGAGTTCGGTACGCTCCCCAAGATCGAATCTGCCGAGATGATGTTCTCGGCATCCCGTTCGAGAAGATTGCAGATCGTTCCCATTATCCAGTCCTTCTCTCAGCTCGACAAGAACTACGGTAAGGAAGGCGCGGAGATCATCGTGGACAACACCCAGCTCACCATCTTCGGCGGCTTCGCTCCCAACAGCAGCTCTGCAGAAGTACTATCCAAAGCCCTGGGCAGTCGTACTGTTATGTCTGGATCTGTGTCCCGCAGCCGAAACGATCCTTCTGAATCCTTGCAGATGATCGAGCGACCCTTGTTCACACCCGATGAGCTGAAGTCCCTTCCCAAAGGTCAGTTCGTTGTCATGAAAACCGGTGTCCATCCCATGCGAGTCAAGCTGAAGCTGTTCTTCAAATGGGGCATCGAATTCGACGAGGACAATCCCTACGCCGTACCCGACCACGGCGGCCGAGAGGTACAGTATGCCGAGAAGAAGGAGATCATGGACGGTATCATCAAGAAATACCATCCCGACTGGATCGTCAAGGATAAGCCTGCTACGGACGGCGGTAGCGGTATCAGCGATCAGGATCATGCAGAGAGCGAGAGCCATGAGCCGCAGCAGACACCGCCCAAGAAACCCGGCGACAAGAAAGGTGGCGGTGGTATGAATCCTGTGCCTCCGAATCGCAGAACAGCACTAAAGCCTGCCCAGGAGGTGAAGCCAAATGAGCCGTCTTGATTTCCTATACCGCCAGGAACTGCCGCACCGAGCCGTGTCGGTGTACACCTACCTTGCAGACCGAGCCAACAAGGACGGCGAATGTTGGCCTGCGATCCCCACCATCGCCTCGGAGTTAAAGCTGTCGCAGTCCACCGTGCGACGGGCACTCCACGACTTGCGGAAAACCGGACTGCTTGAAACCGAACAGCGATATCGCACCAAAGGCGGTAAGAGCAGTCTGCTTTACAAAATACGAAGCGGATAACGCTCTAAAAAATTTACACCTTCCGCCGAGGGGGTACTATACCTTCTCGGTGGCAGGTGGTACCTGTCATGATGACAGGAGAAAGCGAACTACCCACTCTAAGAGATACTACAGCAGAATAGAAAAGAGATAGAGTAGCGGTGAAATATGCCTGCAATCGCATAGCAACCAAGCCCGCAGAATCCGCTCT
>OLSX01001962.1_pt1 | contig 19021 bp, 14 predicted proteins | sample 1673141 | NCBI WGS metagenome assembly OLSX01 (sample SAMEA3136759, study PRJEB25190) | human gut metagenome | biome: human gut; feature: human-associated habitat; material: faeces | place: Austria | collected 2013
AAAAATGTCAAAAAAATGCCCTCTCTGAAGATCAGTTGTTTCATCTGCTTTTTTGGGGTTCCGATTTACGAACAGCTTATGGAGCAGATAAAGTCAGAGATTATCCAGTCTGTATTAAAAGAGGGAGAGGCACTTCCGTCTGTGAGGACGCTTGCAGGGGAACTTCGCATCAGCGCGCTGACTGTAAAGAAAGCTTATGACAAGTTAGAAGAGGAAGGCTTTGTTACGACTGTTCACGGAAAGGGAACATATGTGACTGCTTCGGATAAACAGCTTGCGTCGGAGGCGAGAAGAATTGCTGTGGAAGAGGACTTTGACAAAGCCATTGACCGGGCAGTGGCAATTGGGATGGAGAAAGAAGAAATCTTAGAGGTTGTAAAGCTCATACTTGATGAGAAATAGAAAGGCGAATTATGATAACAATGCAGAATGTCCGAAAAAAATATAAGGACTTTGAACTGGAACTATCCTTGGAAATACCAGAGGGGAGAATTACAGGGTTTGTAGGAAAAAACGGCGCAGGAAAAAGTACGGCAATTAAACTGATACTTGGACTGGTAAAGCCGGATGCTGGAAAGATTTGTGTGTTTGGTAACGAAGGTGGAGAGCTTCCGGCTGCGGTAAAGCAGAAAATCGGAGTATCTTTGACGGAGGCAGGCTTTAGTTCACAATTTACGGTGGAAGATGTCTGGCATATCCTTGCTAAAATGTATCCTGATTTCCAGAAGGATTTTTTTGACCAAAAATGTGAGGCTTTAAAGCTTCCACGGAAGAAGAAATTAAAAGAATTTTCCACAGGTATGAAAGCAAAACTGAGGGTGCTGACAGCAATCAGCCATAAAGCTGATTTGTTGATTTTAGATGAGCCGACCGCAGGGCTTGATGTGGAGGCAAGGAATGAAATCCTTGATTTGCTACGGGAATATATAGCGCAGGACGAGAAGCGCACAATATTGATTACATCGCACATTTCCACAGATTTGGAGTCACTTTGTGACGACATTTATCTCATTCATGACGGAAAAATCATTTTGCATGAGGACACAGATGTTATTTTAGAGCAGTATGGTATTTTGAAGGTGAATGAGGAACAATACAGGACATTAGACAAGACAGCAGTCATAAAAGTACAGAAAGAAACTTATGGTTATGCCTGCTTTACTAATGACAGAAGATTTTATCAGGAAAATTATCCGCAGATTGCGGTGGAGCAGGGCGGAATTGATGAATTAATTCTTATGATGACGGGAGGGTACAGATAATGGCAGGATTAGTAGAAAAAGATTTCCGGTTAATTTGGTGTAATAAACAGGCATTAATTTTCCTTCTTATCATTGGAGTGGTGATAGGATTACAGAATGAAGCGGTTATCCTGGGGTGGTTACCGTTTGCAATCAGTATTCTTCTGATAAATACAGTTACCTATGACGAGCTTGATAAAGGATATGGATTTTTGATGACTTTGCCGATTGATGCAGAAACGTATGTGAGGGAAAAATATTTTTTCTGTCTTACAGGAGGAACGGTTTCATGGCTTGTGGCAGCGGGACTTTACATGATCCTAGAAATGAAACAGCAGATGCCGGTAGACATGGCTTCCCAGATTCCTGTGGTATTGGTGTTTCTGCCGGTTACGGCATTGTTGATTGCATTGCTGATTCCGCTGCAGCTAGTATCCGGAGTAGAAAAGAGCAGAGTAGTCATTTCGGGGGCATGTGGTGTAATGGGAGCGTCTGTCATTGCATTTGCGGAGCTGGTAAAGACAAATGTATTAAGTGCCTTTTCATTTTTAAACCAAATGAATGGCTGGATACTTGCAGGAATTGCAGTGGTAGTGACAGTACTTCTCATACTGCTCTCTTATGCAATTAGTGTCCGGATTATGGAAAAGAAAGAATTTTAGAAAAAAATATTTAAGCGGGACATTCATAAAAAAATGAGTGTCCCGCTTATTAATGCATATTAGAAATTATCTCCATTCCATCCCCAGTTAGAAACAGCCTGATATTTTACATATACATGATCTGGTGCAATTCCAAGAACATCTTTAAAAATGTCACATATCTGGCCAGTCAGTTTAGAAAAGGCAGATGGGTTCTCACTTCCGTAAACGCTGACCTCGACCATAGCTATAGGCTCGGCATTGCTTCCTCTGAAGTAGAGCTTGTAGTCAGGTTCAAAGCCGACCATGAGCCAGCTTTCTGACTTGCCGGGAATTGTCTGGATAGCCTGACCTAAACGGGTTTTGATTTCAGTTTCCTGTGCTTCTGTAAGAGAAGTGCTTATCTTTGAATTAATAAATGGCATATGTTACCTCATTTCTGCGCCGCAGGCGCGTGTATTCATGTGATGATTATAGCACTTTACATATGTCAAAGAAATATATTAATTGTCAGTACCTTCTTTGATGCCGTGGCGCTCTGCATATCCAGTCAGGATAAGTGTGAGCGCACCGTCGCCTGTTACATTGCAGGCTGTTCCGAAGCTGTCCTGAAGTGCAAATATTGTAAGCATAAGGGCAGTTCCAGTGTCGTTAAATCCAAGCACGCCGGTAATAAGTCCGAGCGAAGCCATAACTGTTCCGCCAGGTACGCCAGGTGCGCCGATTGCAAATATTCCGAGAAGCACACAGAACAGAATCATAGTTCCGGCTGATGGAATAGTGCCATACAAAATCTTTGATACAGTCATGCAGAAAAATACCTCTGTCAGCACTGAGCCACATAAATGTATATTTGCAAACAAAGGAATTCCAAAAGAGACCATGTCCTTTCTCAAAACCTTTGATTTGCCGGCACACTGGAGTGCAACTGCGAGTGTGGCAGCAGATGACATTGTTCCAATTGATGTCAGGTATGCAGGACCGTAATGTCTGATTACTTCAATCGGGTTCTTCTTAGAATACAATCCTGCGATTGTGTAAAGCAGAGTCATCCAAATGTAATGTCCGATTAATACAATAATTATGATTTTCAGGAACACAGGAACCTGCTTTGTTATTGAACCTTCGTATGAGAGTCCGCAGAAAGTAAGTCCGATGAAAAATGGAAGAATCGGTATCATGATTCTTGAAACTATAGCAAGCACGATTTTCTGGAATTCTTCAAGGATATTTGAAATCAATTCTGCTTTTGTCCAAGCGGCAGCAAGTCCGACCATAATTGAGAACACAAGTGCACTCATAACAGGCATTATCTGCGGGATTGATAATTCGAAAACCGCAGCCGGAAGCTCTTTCAATCCATCAGCAGTAGAGGATATTGACAAATGTGGTATCAAAAAATATCCGGATGCTGTAGAGAAAAGTGCAGCACCAACTGATGATGCATATGCGATTGTAACTGCAATCAGAAGAAGCTTTGATGCATTTTTACCCATCTGAGTAATCGAAGGTGCAATAAATGCAATGATTATCAGCGGTATGCAGAAATTAATTATCTGATTGAGAATATATTTCAGAGTTACAACAATATTCAAAATGGCGCGTGAAAATGAATTGCCATCAGTTGAACTTAACAGCAGTCCCACCAGGACGCCAGCAATAACGCCCACCAGCAATTTAAACGGCAGGCTGCGAAAAATACTATTTTTCTTCATTTAATAAATCTCCTTCATTGGCGTAGTTAATAAAAATTATAATATAGGCTGGGAAAAATAACAATGGAAAGGTTTGGGGGAGTAACTGAGATGAATTTTGTTAATCAAATTATGAATATATTTACCAGGTGATTTATAAAGAAATTCTCTAAAAACCAAGTAAATACCTGAAGATGGAGCGTTATGAGTTCCATAGTAAGATATAAATAAATTGGCTGGTAATTTTTTGTGAAATGGCTTAAAATAGGCAAAGAGAGATTTAAGCATGATTGAAAAAGGCTTAAATTCGTTGGATTAACATTAACATGAGATGTATTGAAATTTGGTTCTTCAAAACAGGAGTGGTGTCCTGTTTGCATGATTAACATTAACATGAGATGTATTGAAATGATAATCAGCTTAAAGCGTTTCTTATGTCTAAAAAGATTAACATTAACATGAGATGTATTGAAATGAAACATCTGTTAAAGCGTTAGAATTGCCAGTTGTAGATTAACATTAACATGAGATGTATTGAAATTTTAGAGCTGCAGCTATTAATATTATGCAGCCTATGATTAACATTAACATGAGATGTATTGAAATATAAACACACTCATTTTACACACCTTTCTCACAAGGGATTAACATTAACATGAGATGTATTGAAATATCCTAAAATTGTTAATTCTAAAGATTATGACGATGATTAACATTAACATGAGATGTATTGAAATGATACATACTTATGTAAATCTTCGTAATTGTCCGTTGATTAACATTAACATGAGATGTATTGAAATTTTCGCGCCTCCAAGGTAATAAGCCTTTATGATTTCGATTAACATTAACATGAGATGTATTGAAATTTCCATACAATGCGTTGAATTTATTCTTTTCTTTTGATTAACATTAACATGAGATGTATTGAAATATCTGTACAATGTACATCTGTCGGCAGTAAAAATGCCGATTAACATTAACATGAGATGTATTGAAATAGTAATTGATATGTACGAAAGAAATATTTAAAAGGGATTAACATTAACATGAGATGTATTGAAATTATCTATCATAGTTTTCAATAGGCGAAAAATTAAGATTAACATTAACATGAGATGTATTGAAATAGTATGCACTTATGGAAATTAAGAAAACGCGTTCATACGATTAACATTAACATGAGATGTATTGAAATATTTCTGCCCGGTGATTATATGGGGCATTAAAACTGATTAACATTAACATGAGATGTATTGAAATTACAATCCTAATCTTGTATGCAAGATATATCCGCCAGATTAACATTAACATGAGATGTATTGAAATCTTGCGGAAGCCGTACAAGGGTTGTATGAATTAATGATTAACATTAACATGAGATGTATTGAAATCTGGATAATATCTATGACTAATCTGAGCAGGATAAGATTAACATTAACATGAGATGTATTGAAATTGTGAAACATTATCTTATATTGTGCATAAAATCCTCGATTAACATTAACATGAGATGTATTGAAATTACATTAAAGCTATAACATACTGTCCTGTATATGCGATTAACATTAACATGAGATGTATTGAAATCTTCCTATTTTAACAATACAAGCACAGCCGAACCTGATTAACATTAACATGAGATGTATTGAAATTCAATACCGCCGCTTTCATTTCGATTACATAAGTAAGATTAACATTAACATGAGATGTATTGAAATAGAAGCAGAAAGACTATTAGATAATCCGCTTGCAGATTAACATTAACATGAGATGTATTGAAATAGAATTGATTTTATAAAAGATTTAATTTGTAATACAGATTAACATTAACATGAGATGTATTGAAATATATTAAGTTAAAGAATAAAAAGGAGTGATGTGTATGATTAACATTAACATGAGATGTATTGAAATGAAGTTTAATGATATTACAACAAACAGTGCTGTTAAGGATTAACATTAACATGAGATGTATTGAAATTGTCGAATATATATGAACGGATATAGTCGCGTCTGTAGATTAACATTAACATGAGATGTATTGAAATTCCGGTAATTGCTATTGTAAGTGATGGCGTTCAGGATTAACATTAACATGAGATGTATTGAAATGTGCGAACACCATTTCATAATCAACGCCATAATTCGATTAACATTAACATGAGATGTATTGAAATGTCCTCTTGTGACTGCTGCCAGTTTCATCACATCTGGATTAACATTAACATGAGATGTATTGAAATATATAATCTGCTGCGACTGCTGCCGCCTGTTTGCGATTAACATTAACATGAGATGTATTGAAATACTGGCTTCTTACTGTCCTTTAAAGCCTTTTTAGGATTAACATTAACATGAGATGTATTGAAATGATATTTAAACGCAACATATCAACGGAACTTTTACCGATTAACATTAACATGAGATGTATTGAAATTCTTCTACTCCTCCATAATTTTTAGGATATGCTTTAGATTAACATTAACATGAGATGTATTGAAATGGAATTGTCTGACAATAATAATATAGAAGACGCAAGATTAACATTAACATGAGATGTATTGAAATTTACATTAGAAGAGAGTTAGAAGAATATAAATGTGTGATTAACATTAACATGAGATGTATTGAAATGGTAAAGAATTAGAGTATGCGAAAGAAAAGAATAAAGATTAACATTAACATGAGATGTATTGAAATCGAAAAAAGTTATCAAAAAAAGGTTGACAAAAAAGGATTAACATTAACATGAGATGTATTGAAATATTTCTGTCTTATGACTATAAGGTGCGTCAAATTGATTAACATTAACATGAGATGTATTGAAATTTTCGATTGCATAAATAAAACTTATGCTCATTACGGATTAACATTAACATGAGATGTATTGAAATTGAAACTTTGATAAATATTGCAATTTATCAACATCTGATTAACATTAACATGAGATGTATTGAAATTTAATCAATAATGAACGCGACCATGTTGTAATTAGATTAACATTAACATGAGATGTATTGAAATAGAGATAATAATATTAAAAGCATGATATTAAGAAAGATTAACATTAACATGAGATGTATTGAAATCTATTATTAACCTCTATAGATCCACCTGATTCTTCGATTAACATTAACATGAGATGTATTGAAATTATTGCGAAATAAGATTATCAAGCAGCCATATCTGGATTAACATTAACATGAGATGTATTGAAATTACAGTTAGCTTCGCTTTTCTGATACTCTCTTGGGGATTAACATTAACATGAGATGTATTGAAATCACTTAGGGGAACACTTTCTCGCGGGCAGACAGTGATTAACATTAACATGAGATGTATTGAAATCTTCAATTATCCGCAACAGTAGCGACAACAGGATTCGGATTAACATTAACATGAGATGTATTGAAATGGTAAAACATAAAAAAGCTGTAGAACATTATTTGGATTAACATTAACATGAGATGTATTGAAATGAATGACGCTATTCACATAAATGCTTCTTGTAATCAGATTAACATTAACATGAGATGTATTGAAATATAGCGAGGAAATTGAAGAAAAGGTCAAGATTGCGATTAACATTAACATGAGATGTATTGAAATTTTTAAGAAAGTCTGAATAACTAACGCCTAGTGAACGATTAACATTAACATGAGATGTATTGAAATATGCCTGTATTAAGCATTGCTCTATATACAGTCTGTGATTAACATTAACATGAGATGTATTGAAATTTAAAATACTTCTTGGAAGCTGTAAACATCTTGCCGATTAACATTAACATGAGATGTATTGAAATATTATTATGATAATATAGCATAAATATACATACAGATTAACATTAACATGAGATGTATTGAAATCTCTTTACTTTTCCATTTTTGTCAAATCTAATATTGATTAACATTAACATGAGATGTATTGAAATATATTATCTGTGGGCATTGTGCCTGTGCCATATCCGATTAACATTAACATGAGATGTATTGAAATAAGAATATATGAAGCAGCTAGTCAAGAAGGTTGGCGATTAACATTAACATGAGATGTATTGAAATGTATATACAGATTGTGCATGGTATTCTGTAGAATTGATTAACATTAACATGAGATGTATTGAAATAGAAGTTTTTTACACTTGTGATTGTTGTGATTGCGATTAACATTAACATGAGATGTATTGAAATGTCTGGCGATTCTTTATGGTCTATTGTTAGAAACTGATTAACATTAACATGAGATGTATTGAAATATATAGGGCTTTACTAACGCCATTATAGAAGATGTGGATTAACATTAACATGAGATGTATTGAAATTTAACCGAATACTATGGAACTTTCGCTGATTATGAGGATTAACATTAACATGAGATGTATTGAAATTTTAAAAGTCTTTCTATTTCTGCTTTATGATTGTACGGATTAACATTAACATGAGATGTATTGAAATTATAACTAGCAATATAGTACTTTCGGCTCAAGACCAGATTAACATTAACATGAGATGTATTGAAATATCCGCTGTTATGACAATATTTAATGTAATATTGTCGATTAACATTAACATGAGATGTATTGAAATGGCATGACAGCAAGTGGAAATCTTTCTACTAGGGCAGATTAACATTAACATGAGATGTATTGAAATTTTAAGATAATAGGCGGTTCACTAATAATTAAAGTGGATTAACATTAACATGAGATGTATTGAAATTTTGATGATGAATCAGCACCCAGTACGTTAGATTGATTAACATTAACATGAGATGTATTGAAATATGAATATAAGAGTGGTTATCAGTGCGACAATGGGATTAACATTAACATGAGATGTATTGAAATTTAATAAACGAACCTTGTCGCATTCTGCCATTCTACCGATTAACATTAACATGAGATGTATTGAAATTCATTTTGTACAATTGCAAACCCAAACTTTCTTATAGATTAACATTAACATGAGATGTATTGAAATGCGTCTGCATTTAGATTTTCTGCTTTATAAGCAAGATTAACATTAACATGAGATGTATTGAAATAGCCATTTTTCAGCTTCTTCTGCGCTTTCATCTAGATTAACATTAACATGAGATGTATTGAAATCAATTTAGACATAAAATGTTTACAATTTATTCATTGGATTAACATTAACATGAGATGTATTGAAATTCTGCTCCCCAGTCCATTAATGTATCGTAATTAATGATTAACATTAACATGAGATGTATTGAAATTAAAAATAAGGGCAAACCATACAAGTCTGCCCCATGCGATTAACATTAACATGAGATGTATTGAAATGCACTTTGCGTTGCATAAATCCACGCAAGGCATTTGGATTAACATTAACATGAGATGTATTGAAATCTGATAAGCATGAAGCGCACATACATGGTAATATAGGGATTAACATTAACATGAGATGTATTGAAATCAAATAATTAAAAGCGAGGTAAAAATTATGTCAAGATTAACATTAACATGAGATGTATTGAAATATACTTATCTAAATTCCATGATGATTTGCTTAGAGATTAACATTAACATGAGATGTATTGAAATCGGATTTTTGAATACAAAATTGCATACCCCGGCCCGGATTAACATTAACATGAGATGTATTGAAATGATGGCAGCTCAGACACAGCAGATTATCAACTCTGTGATTAACATTAACATGAGATGTATTGAAATAAAAAGATGTTGTTTTTAGAGTAATGACAAGTGATGATTAACATTAACATGAGATGTATTGAAATTGTTCATAATTTATTCATAAAATGTTTACAGATTAGGATTAACATTAACATGAGATGTATTGAAATAGTGCTGCTGAAATTTCATTCATATTATGTTCATGATTAACATTAACATGAGATGTATTGAAATAACGATACAACGCAATTTGCAACGGATTTTATTAAGATTAACATTAACATGAGATGTATTGAAATCGGAAATATAGGGGTGACAACATCAACGGCGATGGCGATTAACATTAACATGAGATGTATTGAAATGATAACAAAGCAAGATATATTTGAAATGTATCCAGATTAACATTAACATGAGATGTATTGAAATCCAGAGAGTGTGGGTTTAAGTCCGCACTCTTATTTTGATTAACATTAACATGAGATGTATTGAAATGAAAGAACGGCGGCTACATAGCAGGGCAGGAAACAAGATTAACATTAACATGAGATGTATTGAAATGATATTCTTTCGTGGTTATTAGGAAACTCAACAATAGATTAACATTAACATGAGATGTATTGAAATTAATTTCCCAAGTTTTATACACTCGTGTTCCAGTTGATTAACATTAACATGAGATGTATTGAAATCATCTTCCAAAACATTTTCGCCGAACATTTTATACGGGATTAACATTAACATGAGATGTATTGAAATATGGAAGCTAATGTATTTAATAGTCGCTTGCACCCGATTAACATTAACATGAGATGTATTGAAATTATAAATAGTACAATAACTTTGTCTGCGCAAGACGATTAATATTAACATGAGATGTATTGAAATACCCCAACGGTGTATTAATCTCGGCTGGGATAACACGATTAACATTAACATGAGATGTATTGAAATATAATATCTTTAGCAAGGGATTGATTATGGAGTACTGATTAACATTAACATGAGATGTATTGAAATACGAATGAATTAGTTATCACATTTGCTTCCACTGTGATTAACATTAACATGAGATGTATTGAAATTTTAAAATTGCAGTTCGTGGAAATCTGCCAAAATACGATTAACATTAACATGAGATGTATTGAAATGCTTTTTATCGTGTGTGTTCTCTGTTCGCAGACAAGATTAACATTAACATGAGATGTATTGAAATATCTTCAATTTGGGGCTTAACTGGAAACTACTTTGATTAACATTAACATGAGATGTATTGAAATTAATTACACCCTTTCCCTTCACTGCTCCCGACATTGGATTAACATTAACATGAGATGTATTGAAATTTAATAGATAAGTCTGTTCTTGGGGATACAGGTTGGATTAACATTAACATGAGATGTATTGAAATTCTGCTCCATATAAAGCATAATTTACTCCCTTATGATTAACATTAACATGAGATGTATTGAAATTACATTAACCCAATAATATACTTACCTGTATATGGATTAACATTAACATGAGATGTATTGAAATGCGGATAGCCATAGGCATTGTATAAATTATCCCTTAGATTAACATTAACATGAGATGTATTGAAATGATTTTAGAAAGAAGCAGCGGGAGAATGACGAAAAAGATTAACATTAACATGAGATGTATTGAAATTCTGCTGTATGTTCTCTTTCTACCATGCACGTTGTGATTAACATTAACATGAGATGTATTGAAATCGTGAAACATTATTCTTTGAATTTTGCTCTTGAACTGATTAACATTAACATGAGATGTATTGAAATGAAACTGTCTTTAATTTAGACATAACACTATTATTGATTAACATTAACATGAGATGTATTGAAATTTTAAAATTGCAGTTCGTGGAAATCTGCCAAAATACGATTAACATTAACATGAGATGTATTGAAATGAATATTGGAGCACTGGACGTGTATGGTCGACCTAGATTAACATTAACATGAGATGTATTGAAATGCACGAACAATTCTACCATTATCATAAACAGCACCTTGATTAACATTAACATGAGATGTATTGAAATGTCTGGAACATGGCAGAGAGATGGAGCTCACCCCTGATTAACATTAACATGAGATGTATTGAAATCAATAACCGAGTTCTTTCAATGTTAGTACTGTCTTACGATTAACATTAACATGAGATGTATTGAAATTCATATAATATGTATCTGCGCGATGATTTATATAGATTAACATTAACATGAGATGTATTGAAATGATACTAATACATAAGGGTAAGAAGATGTAAAATCCGATTAACATTAACATGAGATGTATTGAAATAACGAGAATAAAATGACAGTACAGAACATTATTAAGATTAACATTAACATGAGATGTATTGAAATGATGGAGCCCACCCCTCTCAATATGGACAAGGTTTGGATTAACATTAACATGAGATGTATTGAAATATTAGAACAGAATTTTATTACATTATATAATTATGTGATTAACATTAACATGAGATGTATTGAAATCTTGCATGTCCTTTATATTCTTCCCACCATAACGATTAACATTAACATGAGATGTATTGAAATCAAAGTGGCAATGGTTTAGCTATTGCAGAAGGTTCATGATTAACATTAACATGAGATGTATTGAAATGTAATAGAAAGAATTTCTTCTACAATGAAAGCAAGATTAACATTAACATGAGATGTATTGAAATGCATACAAAGTAACTGGAATAGTAGTTATTGCGTGGATTAACATTAACATGAGATGTATTGAAATAGGCATTGGACAAAGAAATTATAAGTCTTAACCAGTGATTAACATTAACATGAGATGTATTGAAATTTATTTAAAAGGTGCTGTTTATGACAATGGTAGAAGATTAACATTAACATGAGATGTATTGAAATTTGGCAAGCCAGTAAAAAAAATATATCGCAAAGAAGATTAACATTAACATGAGATGTATTGAAATGATGAAAGCTACATTAAAAGCACTTAAAGAGTTCAGATTAACATTAACATGAGATGTATTGAAATAGTGAGAGTATGATAAGTGGTGGTTCATGGATGAGTGATTAACATTAACATGAGATGTATTGAAATTGCCGTAGCACTGTATGGAAGTGGGACGACCATAGACGATTAACATTAACATGAGATGTATTGAAATAGAATAATCTCTCGAACTGTCTGTCCACGTGTAAGGATTAACATTAACATGAGATGTATTGAAATCTTACAGGCCGTAAGTGTACAGCAGTGCGGTTATGGATTAACATTAACATGAGATGTATTGAAATTGTTTCGAGTGCTTCTTATATAATGCGTAACAATTCCGATTAACATTAACATGAGATGTATTGAAATATTTTTAGAAAGGACAATAATATGTTTAATTATTGATTAACATTAACATGAGATGTATTGAAATCTATCTGATGAATATGTAAATATGCCTACAAGGTCTGATTAACATTAACATGAGATGTATTGAAATATATCCTAAACTGTTGGGAGACGCTATAACAGCTACGGATTAACATTAACATGAGATGTATTGAAATAAAGATATTTATAATATGGATTTCAGAATTGACGCTAGATTAACATTAACATGAGATGTATTGAAATCCAAGAACCTTTGTTAATCTTTCAGTGTCATGACTGATTAACATTAACATGAGATGTATTGAAATGTTATATAATTTTTGTTTCCAGTGAACTGTTTTAGAGATTAACATTAACATGAGATGTATTGAAATGTTGCAATATATATACCATAGTTGGGTGTGTTCTCTGATTAACATTAACATGAGATGTATTGAAATTGAAATGGCCAATCCTGCTTACGGTGTTTCAATCCGATTAACATTAACATGAGATGTATTGAAATTAAGCTTCTTTCGATGTAGTAACCTTGCCACTATGATTAACATTAACATGAGATGTATTGAAATCGAGAGACAATAACAGCTGGAATATTAGCAAGCTGTGATTAACATTAACATGAGATGTATTGAAATTAAAAAATATCGCATGAACCACTTTGAAAACCACGATTAACATTAACATGAGATGTATTGAAATTGCAGACTGGTTATGGCATCCAGCAGGCTATTAACGATTAACATTAACATGAGATGTATTGAAATACAAATATTAATATATATTGTAATAGTCGAAACGCGATTAACATTAACATGAGATGTATTGAAATTTGCGGCGGAGGTACTCTTTTTGATGAAACTTTAGATTAACATTAACATGAGATGTATTGAAATAAATTCTTGTTGTAGTTATGCACATTGCATAAATGATTAACATTAACATGAGATGTATTGAAATAATGCCATTGCAAGCTGTTCATCAGAAGTAGTTGTGATTAACATTAACATGAGATGTATTGAAATGTCATTTATGTTTTTAGGTACTCTGTATAACAAGGATTAACATTAACATGAGATGTATTGAAATTTACATGCCGTTTCTTTCGTAGTGCGCGCTACAAGATTAACATTAACATGAGATGTATTGAAATTCTTTCCATTTGATTCTTGGTTCTGCTGTTGCATGATTAACATTAACATGAGATGTATTGAAATTACAAAGACGGCAACTTTGTATCTGATGAGAGTATGATTAACATTAACATGAGATGTATTGAAATAGTGCGAACCCTTTAGCTTATATTCTAGGTGTGAGGATTAACATTAACATGAGATGTATTGAAATGCTGGTCTGGCACTTCACTTATCCGCTACAGTGTCGATTAACATTAACATGAGATGTATTGAAATATTAACTCTATTGTGATAACAAAAGGTTATTACACGATTAACATTAACATGAGATGTATTGAAATTTCTGTTTCTTAACTGGGAGACTTCGCCTTTCTATCCGATTAACATTAACATGAGATGTATTGAAATTGTCGAATTGTACCATATTGCTTATTGGGTTGTGTGGATTAACATTAACATGAGATGTATTGAAATAGTCAACTAGCCCATTTGAGAACGCGGTTGTTTTCAGATTAACATTAACATGAGATGTATTGAAATCTGCTGGAGTTGCCCCAACTGTTACAAGTGTAACAGGATTAACATTAACATGAGATGTATTGAAATTGGATTATTACTACGGTATGGACACAACAAGTGTTGATTAACATTAACATGAGATGTATTGAAATTAGTTTAAGTTTACAGTGTTAGTTAAAAACAAGCCCGATTAACATTAACATGAGATGTATTGAAATGCGTTATAGAAACGCTTTTATTAACACAGTAAACATGATTAACATTAACATGAGATGTATTGAAATTTATATGAATTATTAGATATAGAAGACAGCGCAGAGATTAACATTAACATGAGATGTATTGAAATCCCATGTTTTAATCTCCTTTCATAATCCCTATTGTGATTAACATTAACATGAGATGTATTGAAATATAATCTTATCAGCTGTAGAAGCTGTTTTACTTGCGATTAACATTAACATGAGATGTATTGAAATAGTGCATAGCGGCTGTCTGTCAGATATGCAGACAGATTAACATTAACATGAGATGTATTGAAATAGCTATTATCCATAGGTTCAACCACAATCGGGTTAAGATTAACATTAACATGAGATGTATTGAAATGCAAGAAAAGGATAACAACAATGATTAGCGGTACATAGATTAACATTAACATGAGATGTATTGAAATAAGACTTCTCCAGTTGTGTATGGTTCTATAGAACAGATTAACATTAACATGAGATGTATTGAAATTATTCTCCTTTCCCCTCCCATAACAGGGAGGTCTGGATTAACATTAACATGAGATGTATTGAAATTACTCCATCCACTTTGTAAAATCATGTGGCTCATCCGATTAACATTAACATGAGATGTATTGAAATGGAGAATAGCAAAGTTGAGAAGAGAGTTATATGAAGATTAACATTAACATGAGATGTATTGAAATAGAGCCACAAGAAACGCTGCAATTTTGAAGAAACTGATTAACATTAACATGAGATGTATTGAAATATACTGCTGTTGTTTCTTCTACCGAATAGCCCATTGATTAACATTAACATGAGATGTATTGAAATCAAATGTACCGGATATGAAGATATACTCCGAAGAGATTAACATTAACATGAGATGTATTGAAATAATAGTTGTTGACAAGTAACCGACAATGTGATAACAGATTAACATTAACATGAGATGTATTGAAATTTATCACACCTAAATTTCTTTGTACCACAAAACTGCGATTAACATTAACATGAGATGTATTGAAATTGCAATATTGATACCATTATGCCGAAGATTGCAAGATTAACATTAACATGAGATGTATTGAAATGTTGGCATTAGATTCTGTGTAATTAACATGAATTCAGATTAACATTAACATGAGATGTATTGAAATTTCGCAAGCATGGGAAATAAATAACGAGAGTTATTCTGATTAACATTAACATGAGATGTATTGAAATAGAAAATATTATATGCTGTCCTTGCATATCGTAAAGATTAACATTAACATGAGATGTATTGAAATAATAAGAATCTATAACAGGCTTTTCACAAGTATTTCGATTAACATTAACATGAGATGTATTGAAATAAATCAATATTAAAATACTCCTCAATAGGCTTGCGATTAACATTAACATGAGATGTATTGAAATGTATCTTCTCGACTGTCTCTGTTTTATCAAAAAAGTGATTAACATTAACATGAGATGTATTGAAATTACCAAGCAAGATGGATGTGCAGATGACAGACCGCAGATTAACATTAACATGAGATGTATTGAAATGGCTGTACGGATACCGGAAAGAACGATAATACAACGATTAACATTAACATGAGATGTATTGAAATTCCTTTATATCAGTATGAAAAGCAACCTTGATATGATTAACATTAACATGAGATGTATTGAAATACACAGGTGAGATTTTTTAAGAAGCCGATTGAATTGATTAACATTAACATGAGATGTATTGAAATTAAGCAAAGCCCGGCTGATTATCTATGCTGTCCAGATTAACATTAACATGAGATGTATTGAAATGGTGTAATTGAAAATAATTACATTGAAGATGGTCTGGATTAACATTAACATGAGATGTATTGAAATAATGTTGCGTGGGCATTATGGTGTTCATTACGGCTGGATTAACATTAACATGAGATGTATTGAAATATGAATTGCCTGATTACATTTATGTATCTAACGATAGATTAACATTAACATGAGATGTATTGAAATGTAAGCAGACATACGACAGCTTTACAATGCCGTTTAGATTAACATTAACATGAGATGTATTGAAATTGCTGCTAAGTAAACATACAAGGCATACAACCAGGATTAACATTAACATGAGATGTATTGAAATTCATATGTAAGTTCTCTTGAAAAGTATCTGCTAGTGATTAACATTAACATGAGATGTATTGAAATTTACGTTATCTACTGCGTCAGCTTCTTTATATAGTGATTAACATTAACATGAGATGTATTGAAATTACACAGGCATGCTAACGCGGATTATGTTCAGAAATCAAGTGTATTTGGTGCAAAGGATTTAGGTGGTAAGCTCATCAACGGTGACTGGAAGTACGATATAAATTCACACTATTCTGCAAATGCTAAGATAGAAGCTGCAAAAATAAGTAAATATGCCACAGAGAGCCCATATGAAGCATTTGCGGAAGGTTTTCTTGCTAAGGAAAAAGGGCAGGAGATACCAGAGATCATAGAAAAGGTTATTGAAGAGGCTAAGGTTAAGGCAGAATATCTTAGATAATATTGTGGAGGATAACTTTATTGAAAAGGGTGATAATGGTTATGGTATGAGATATGAGCAAATATTAGAATTGACAGGTCCGAATGGTAAAAAGTTTTAACAGCATGGATTCAAGATGGTGAAGATAAGAGGCTTGTTTCTGTGTATGTTGATAAATAGGGGTGGTAATGATGAAAATAAAATTATATGATAGAGTTCTTTTAAAAGATGGAAACAGAGCTTCCATAGTAGAAATTTATGAACCTGATAAATATTTTATTGCAGACATTGATACTAAAGATGGGATAGTAACAGAAGATTTAAGAGTTGAGCGAATTGAAAAAGTATTAGAGTAACAGCCACCAGTCGAGAGATTGGTGGTATTTTTATACCCAAGTTGCACCGGTGCAACACAATATAATATTAGTTAATAAGCACACATAGCAATACGCTGTGGGTGCTATTATTATGCCCAAAACCTAATGGCACTAAACTTTAGGGAAATGCCGACGGGCGGTAAATGGAAGAAAGGAGATAGAGTGATGAGAAAGACATTACCTATGAATTTACAGCTCTTCGCAGAGGGCGGAGATGGTAACAGCGACCAGAACGCTGGAGGAGACAATGGACAGGCAGGACAGCAGAGTGGTCAGAATAATCAGCAGGCGGCTGGTGTTGATTATGACAAGATACAGGTAATGCTGGATAATGCAACTGCCAAGAAAGAGAATGCTGTGCTTAAAAGCTATTTTCAGCAGCAGGGATTATCAGAAGATGAGATAAGTCAGGCAACTGCAACATTTAAACAGAATAATCAGCAGCAAACAGAACAGTAGCAGAACGCTAATACTAATCTTCAGAATGAAGTTGCAGCGGCAAAACAGCTTGCTGAACAGGCTTAGATTGAGCTTGCAGCTACAAAGGTAGCAATGACCCTTGGCATTAATGCCAAGACACTTCCATATGTGCTTAAGATGGCTGATTTCAGTAAGGTAAAGGGTACAGATGGGAAGATATCAGAGGACAATGTTAAGGATGCACTTGAGCAGGTTATCAAGGATGTACCTGCGCTTAAGCCGATACAGGAAGGCAGATTAACATTAACATGAAATGTTATTCAAGAACAGCCAGATAATTTACTATTGCATCCATCTGCATATTATATATGTTTCAAGGCATGTTGGTTTAATTTTTGATGTTCCATTATCATATTTCTAAAGCATATATTTAAGTCATTCATATCTAAATCCTCACATTCTAAAAATTGAAACTAAAAATACGACCAATTTCTCGACTGGTGGCTATTACTTTATTATATCATCAAGATTTACTTCAGAATCAATGTAAACGGCATCAATTTCATAATCATTAGATACCATAATATTGCCATTAGGGCTAGTGTATTTTTGTATAATCGTTCCGTCAACATCTATAATCGGTTCATTTGCTATTAAATTATCCATTCCATGTAATAGCTTTTTACAAGCTTCTTTAAATTTTTCATTATCAGCTTCATTATAAAAGGTATATTTATACATATTAGTTGCCTCATAATCCTAATTCTATTCCTAGATTCAAACATCATTGTATCTTTTTCTTCCGTTGGTAAAGAAGAATCAATGATATTTTTATAGTAAAAAATATCACATACAGCTTATTTGCCATGCGTGCTTAATAACTAATATTAAATTATGTTGCACAGATGCAACTTAAAAAATACAGCTAGTCTCTCAACTGGTGGCTGTTATTTGCTAAAATATAAAATGAAGAAACTATTTGGCAGGCGTACGTTTCTCCTGCATCTCTCGGGATTCCCTGTCGTTACCATCGGCGTGCGGATCGTACGAATTCTTCCATCTCAAATAGTTTCTTCATTACTGCAAGTATATTATATAATTTATATTTTTGCAAAGGACAATCCTATTTTTTATTTTAAGTGTTGATATTTTCTTGGTTTGGATATAATATA
>OLSX01001967.1_pt1 | contig 19002 bp, 14 predicted proteins | sample 1673141 | NCBI WGS metagenome assembly OLSX01 (sample SAMEA3136759, study PRJEB25190) | human gut metagenome | biome: human gut; feature: human-associated habitat; material: faeces | place: Austria | collected 2013
GAATGCTTACGCTCTTTACCATCTCCATGCGCTCCAGATAGATAGGGCGCCATTTGTCGATGATGTCCTGGAGACTTTTGCTCTTCTGCGAGAGTTCAGCATATTCCTCGCCGTCGGTCAGATTTTCTTTCTTGAGATCCAGCATTCGGGCGATGAGCTGTTTCTGGTGTTCCTCAGCCGCCTTGAGCTGGTTGCCCAGTTTCTCGAGACTTTCCATAAAGGCGAGTGCCTTGTCTATATGATTTTCCTGTACCATTTTGCTTGTTTTATAGGTTGAATCTTTTGCAAAGGTACAAATAATAATTGGTATAAACGAAGAAAAAGGGCTTTTTTTTCGATGATATTACAAAATGACAGAGAAAATGTAATATCTCTAACGTTCTGACGCCTATTTCGACGTATTGTTGTTGATTTAAGTCAAGAAATAGGTGGAAAACTGAAAATATCCCAAGAAATGTTTGCGCACACAGAGAAAAGTTCTTATCTTTGCAGCGTCTTAAAGAAAAAGACTATAGGATAATGTTTAACAGAGCCGGCGTCTACGGATGTGCAGGACTCACAAAGTAAAGAAAGGTAAAAAGATTATGAAGAAGATTATGGTATTAGCAGTAGCTATGTTTGCAATGGCAACAGCTACTTTCGCAGCAGAAGAGGAGACAAATGCAACAGCAGCTTACAACATGAATGTAAAGATGTCTAGCTTGGCAGATGCTTTGAGCTTGAACATCGACCAGGTAGAGGCTGTAGCTGATGTACACAAGAACTTCACCGCAGACATGATGAATGCTGCAACAGCAAAGGGTGAGGAACGTTCTGCAATGATTGACAAGGCAGTTTTGAAGGATCTCAAGTACATGCACGTTATCTTGAACAACAGTCAGTATCGTAAGTACGTGATGCTTCTCAACACAACCCTTATCAACCGTGGTTTGAAGTAATCATCTTTTTATAGATGAGAAAAATAAGAGAGAGATTTAAAATAAGAATCCCAGTCAAGGTTTTATCCTGACTGGGATTTTTTTTTGCTTTTGGGCCTTCAGTCCGTACTTAAACTATTTGCTAAACTTAGCTTCCTGATATGCGAAAGTTCAGTTAACTTGATAATCAGTCAAGATCTATTAATTGGAAATGCTTGTTGAAGGTCAAATCCAATCCGTTAGCCAGTTCTACCTCGTATTCATTCTTGTTCATTTCTATCTTTTTCACCGATTGTCCTGCATAATTAGCCATCAGGTAATTCTTGATGGCTTGCGGAATCAGCTGGTCTGGCACGGTGGCCTGCTTGCAGTCAATCTCTGTAAGATTTCCCTTTTTGTCGAACTCCAGCTTCGTGCCATTCTGCAGAACCACGTCGTAGCTTCTGCTCACAACGCCCGACTCAATGGTAGCAAGCATCACCTTCTGACCATTGAAATGCTGGCTGAGTAAGGTCTGAGCCTTGGCAGGAAGTGCATTTACAGAGATAGGTTTGTCGTTGCCCGCATTCGCCACCATATTGCATGAAACCATGCAGCAGATGGCAATCATCAAAATTCGCAAAATTCTTTTCATACGCTACAAATTTTAAAATTATAATAACTAAGTTGTGATGAGTGCTTTAACCCATCACTTAAGAATTAGACGCAAATCGTGCCTGAAGGTTTAACTCTATCTTCTTTGCTGAACTTTTGCATGTGCTTCAAGTACGGGCTGAAGACCCAAGTTTGGCTTAGAAAGCAGCATACTGCTTATCTGCTGTCTTTTGCAGCACCGTGCCAATGCTTCACGTTAGCGGAGAAAAAATCTTTCTGTTTCATCAGATTATTTCAATTTACTCCTTTACGATTTCTTTTCCTGCTGCCTGCCAGCCAATAAAGCCGGAATCGAGTTCTATTACCTGATAGCCGTTCTTTGTCAATATAGCTGCGGCATTTTTGCTTCGCTTGCCGCTTCGGCAGTTCACGGCGATAGTCTTGCTTTTGGGAAGAGTGGCAGCGGCCTTCTGCTCGAAGTCTGATTTCAGTACGTCAATGTTGATTGCGCCCCGAATATGCCCATTGGCAAACTCCTCTGCGGTTCGTACGTCGAGACGGATTACTGCGGTGTCAGCGATGGCTTTCTCATAGTCATCTGCCGACAGACTCTTATAGCCCTTATTTTGCGCCTGACAAGAATACAGGCTTGATAGCATGGTTATAATGCTCATGATAAATATTTTCTTCATTCTCTAATCTTTTAATAATTATGCGCCTATAATCTAGGAGGATAAGCCATGCTCAACCCCCTACATTCTTGCAATATATCTGCAAAAATACAAAAAATATTCAGAAAGTTGATTATATGGATGGATTTTGTTGGCTGGGCGAACTCGATTTAACCTTATTTTATACGATAGAGGGATATTTTGATAATCTGAAATCCTTAATGACCGAAAATGACCGTGACCGAAAATGACCGGATCTGGCTTCTGAAAGTTATTCAGAAAAGGATGATATTTGTTTGTAAGATAATGATAGTCAATGAAATAGTTAGTGTTGTACTTTCGCCGAGCATCGTGCTTTATACACCTAAAACAGTATATGTTCCCCTTCTCTCAACCCAAATTTTCTTGCTCTTTTTACGAGAATCTTGACAAAATATATCAAGAAATTCCTCGTTTTCCCCCTTTCATTCAGCCTTTTACCCCTCTTATTTTTGCCTTCTGAAGGGGTGAAAAGTGTTATCGGAACCACTTTTTTTTGCTTCTAAGGGCATTTTTTCCTCCTTTCTCTGCAAAAACACAATCCAGCCTTTCTTGTCATTTTTGCTTGGGTAATGTGATTTTCTGTTGACAATGGAGTCTGGTTGTTTAGGGGATAAGGTCGTTAAGGTCATTAAAGTCAAGGTTGTTATCGGTCATTAAGGTATTCCAATCCCTTAAAAGTCCTTTACGGTTTATCATGAAAATCACCTTTACTAAAAAGGGGTGGTTTATGGGGTAAAATCCAAGTTTTATAAGGGTAAATACCGTTTTTTTCGGAAAAGTGTGGTTTTCTGCCCTTGTTTTCATAGGAAAAGTGTAGTTTTTAGCCCTTGTTTTTATAGGAAAAGTGTAGTTTTTAACTATTGATTTATAGGAAAAGTGTGTTGTCTATATTTATAAAAGAGACTTCTTGGTTTGAATGCCAAGAAGTCTCATAAATCAATTTTTAAAAGCCAGTTCTTATTTTCTTATTTTCTGAATTTCCTCCAGTGGAAGCTCTGTGGCCGTTGATACTTGCGCTTCAGAAAGTCCCATTGACAAAAGGCGGTAAGCTGTGGCTATCTTTTCTTTCGCCATTCCTTTTTCCATACCTCTCTTCTCATCAAACTTTCTGGTGGCATATATATCACGCATATTCTTGATGTCCTCGTCATAAAGCTCAAGTTCCTCGCGGGAAAGCTTGCGGAGGTCGCCTATCTCTGCCAACTTGCGGAAGACTGGATACTTCTCGCTGAATGGCATCTGCTCAAACATGTTCATATTCTTCATTATATAAATCCAACAATCAAATATATCCATACACTCTGCCTCCGTATGCTTGTCGAACAATGGCAGTTGGAGGTAAACAATACGCATCCTGTCGGACACTCGCTGGCGTGTCTGCAAATCGGTAAGCACCAAGTCGGTACGAAATTTCTTTAGTATAGGGCTATCCAACACGAAGTCCATGAAACACACCGTATAGACTGGAGCCAAGTGATAGTCCCAGATTCCACGAACGCCCTGCTGCACAATGGCACGTGCCGTGTAATACAAAGCCCTGTCGGCAAAGTATTCCTGTTCTTTCTTCTGCATCTCAACGATGATATGCTTGCCCTCGTTTGTGACGCAATATACATCGAAGACCACACCACGGTCATCGGGGCGCAAGCCAAGTTTTTCGGTCTTGGCAAACGTCACGTCCTTGATAACCAACTCGTCTTCAAACAGTCCGTTGAGGAATGTTATCAAACATTCTTTCGTGTCCTCGCTTCCAAAGATTCGCTTGAAAGCCCAATCGACACGTGGGTCTATAAATCTTGCCATCTTCTTACGTTTTATAAGGTCGTGGACGCAATATTGCAATTCTGCTGCGAAGATACACTTTTTTGTTGAAACTGCCAAGAATTTTTGGAATTTTCTTTCTAAAATAAGGAGTGGAAAAGGTATGGGGAGAGAAAATGGTGACGAACTGAGTCCCTTTTTTAAGTGGGCTCAATTTTGTATAAATATAAAGAAATAGTTTTATGGATAAAGTAAAGAAGATGACTCTTCAAATTTTCCAGACGGTGTCCAGAAAATTAAGTTGGTCTCAAATCGGTGAACACCTCACTATTATATAATGTATAGAGGAGAAATTACCCGAATATGAAGTGCTGCTGTAATTCAAACCTCCGAAAATATGTTAAGCATATAATGCAAACTTAATGGTGAAGTAGTAGATGATAATAGTTGTAGAGGGAGAAACTTTGATTTTATGATGCGAAAATAATCTAAAATCGGGTTCTTTCTTAATTATTTTTGCTATCTTTGCAACAAATTTGGAATAACTAAGCTCTGCTTAAAATGGTAAAAGAACAAATAGGAGAATTGTTAAACCTTCTCGGCTTTAAACAGGAAGGTAATAAATATATTAAGAAGTATGAAACTACTCTGCATCCCTTACAGGTTGATGTAGAGAGAGGACGTATTTATTATGAGAATAGTGGTATTACTGTAACTCGTGAGACAACCTCCAATCTGAGTGATCCGGAAAATCTGGTTGTATTAGAGTGTGTGGACAGATTGTTGTCTATGGGGTATAGTGCAAATCATATAGAGCTGGAACCTCAATGGAAATTGGGACATAGTCAAAAAGGTGGCTTTGCTGACATTTGGGTGCGTACATATTCTGATGATGTGATAATTGGTAGTGAAGTGGATAAACAGTCATTGCTTATCATAGAGTGCAAGACTGCTGGTGCACAATTTACTGACGCTTGGAATGATACTCTAGACGATGGTGCGCAGCTATTCTCTTATTTTCAGCAGGAGCCTCAGACTAAGTTCTTGTGTCTTTATACTTCTGATATAGTAGATGGAAAGATAAAGCCTGAGTATAAATTGATCAATGTTCAAGACAACAAAGATTTGTTGGAGTCAGACCAGTCTGCCCAAAGTTATCAAGATAAAAATGACAAGCAACGTTATCGCGTATGGAGAGATACCTATAGTTGTGAGCATGCAACAAGAGGCTTGTTTGAAAGAGATATCTTGCCATACGAGATTGGTAAAAATAAATATACAATCAATGATTTGACAGAGGTTGATAATAATGAAATCCAGAAGAAGTATCATGAGTTTGCTTTGATTTTACGTCAGCATAATGTGAGTGGACGTGAGAATGCTTTTGATAAGCTGGTCAATCTCTTTTTAGCAAAAGTTGTTGACGAAACCAATAATCCTGAAGATTTGCATTTCTACTGGAAAGGTACTGCATACGATGATGATTTCCAGCTTCAGGATCGTTTGCAGCGACTTTATCGCGATGGTATGATGCGTTTTTTGAAAGAAGAGGTAACTTACATCGAAAACAAGCAGATAGATCTTGCTTTCAGACGATTTAAGAATGATCCCGATGCAACAAAGAAGACTATTAAGGAGTATTTCCGTGCATTGAAATTCTTCTCAGATAATGATTTTTCTTTCATTAGCGTGCATAATGAGAAACTCTTCCGCCAAAATGCTGTTGTGCTCAGAAAAATGGTGAAGATGCTCCAGGATATTCGTTTGAAAACAGATGGTACAAAGCAAAATCAGTTTTTGGGAGATCTGTTTGAAGGTTTTTTGAATAGAGGTATTAAGCAGAGTGAGGGACAATTCTTCACTCCGATGCCTATTGTTCGTTTTATCGTTTCTTCTTTGCCTTTGGAACATATCATTAGAGATAATGAAGATATTCCGTGGGCTATTGATTATGCTTGTGGAGCAGGTCATTTCCTTACAGAGTATGCTGTTAGAATAAAGGAGTTTGTAGAGAAATATCGAAAGGATATTCCTCTGGAGGAGTATTATGCTCGAATCACAGGTGTTGAAAAGGAGTATCGTCTTTCAAAAGTATCAAAAGTTTCTGCTTTCATGTATGGACAGGATGATATAAATATCGTTTATGCAGATGCTTTGGTAAAGCATCCTGATGTGCATGATGGAAAATACGAAGTATTAGTAGCTAATCCTCCTTACGCAGTTTCTGGTTTCTTGGATACACTTACGGATGAGCAGCGCAAGCGTTATTCGTTGTATAATGCGAATGTTAATACTGATAAGAATAATGTCATTGAGGCATTCTTTATAGAAAGAGCTGCGCAATTGATGAAGACTGGAGGTGTGGTTGGTATCATCTTGCCTGTTTCTATGCTTAATAGAAATGGTATGCATGCTCATGCTCGTGAAATTATTCTGAAAAACTTCGATATTGTTGCTTTGGCGGAATTTGGAAGTGGTACTTTTGGGCAAACGGGTACGAATACTGTAACTATGTTCTTACGTCGCAAGGAGACTAATACTCCTGATTATGAGCATTATAAGTATAGAGTAGATAGCTGGTTTGCACAGAGAAACGAAACCAATGCAGTCTATAAAGATGAGTATCTGTTGGATTACTATTGCAAACATTGTGATTATAAATTGGAAGATTACAAGGCATTTATTGGTGGTTCGATAAATGATGGTTTCTCGAATACGGAGACTGTGCAGGCTTATTATGTCTCATTCTTTGGCAACCAGAGGAATGCGATGAAAGATGTTAGCGATGAAGCGAAGGCTATCAGAAACAAATATCTTTCACGTGCAAATACCAAAGCTTATAAGGCTTTACCTTTGTTGGAGCAGAATAAAATCAAGGAGCAGGCTTTCTTGGATTTTGTAACTGCTATTGAGAAAGAAAAAGTCTATTATTATGTCTTGGCTTATACAGTATTACAACCGGTATTACTGATAAAGGCTCCTACAACAACTGCAGGAATCAAGACTTTCTTAGGCTATGGATGGAGTGGTAGTAAAGGTAATGAGGGAATACAATATCTCAATGTAGGAAAAAGTAAGACGGATGAAGATAATGAGGATGAGGAAGAAGACGATACAATGAATCAGATTCGTGGTATTGGTGGAATTCAAACTCCTTTGTTTAATCCTTCTAATCTGGCTGATGATGATAAGATTAATACATTGATTCGCAAAAACTTTATGGGAGAAAATATAATGATTCCTAGCGATTTAGCTGAATATGTAAGCAAGGCAAGATTGGTGGATATGATTGATTTCTCTCGTACTTCTTTTACGAAAGAGTTTAAAACCGTAGTTGGATCTTTTGAAGAAATTGAAACTAAATGGCCTTTGGTCAAGTTGAAGAATGTATGTAAGAACATAGTATCTGGTGGAGATAAGCCCAAGAATATGTTGAAAGAAAGCACACCAACTATGTTGATCCCTGTTTATGCTAATGGTGTTGTAAATGACGGTCTTCAAGGATATACTGATAAGGCAACAGTAAATGAACCTTGTGTCTCTATTAGTGCGCGTGGAACATTAGGCTTTTGTGTTTATCATGAGGCTCCTTTTGTTCCAATAGTTCGTTTGATAGTAGCTACTCCAAATGAAAGTATAGTTGGAAAGTATCTCTATTATGCTTTGAGTAAAGTGAAATTTGAAAACGAGGGATCTTCTACTCCTCAATTAAGTGTGCCAAAGGTTGCAGAATATAAAATTCCACTTCCTCCAATGGATATTCAAAAGAAAATCGTGGAGGAATGTGAGAAGATAGACCAGGAATTGCAGGTTAGCTTAGATGCAATAAAACAGAATCAAGAGAAAATACATGATATTGTAAATTCAATGGTTGGCAAAAAAGTTAAGTTAGCTTCGGTTTGTGATTTAAATACCGAAACAATTAATCCTGCTAAAGAAGAAGGTAAGGAATTTATCTATATAGATATTGATTCTGTAGAAAATGGAACAGGTCGTTATTCTTTGGATAAGAAAATTCTTGGTTCTAAAGCACCTTCAAGAGCAAGGCGCTTTGCTACTTCTGGTTCAACTATAATATCTACAGTTCGACCAAATTTGCGTGGCTTTGCTTACATCGAAAATGAAATAGCTGATTCTGTTTACTCGACTGGTTTTGCAATATTGAAATCAAAAGATGAAAGTCTTTTAGCAAATAAGATGGTATATTACCAGTTTATGTATTCGGATAATTTGATGGCTCAAATGTTGCAAGATATGCCAAAAGGTAGTTATCCAAGCATCAATAAAAACAATATTGACAACTTTGATATATTGGTCTCAATTGACAAGCAGAAATCCATATTGGTAGAATTGGATGAATGTGAAAAGAAACTTAACGATGCAAGGGATTTTATAGCCAACGCCTCCTCTGCTAAGCAAGCCATCTTGGACAAATATTTAAAGTAACGAAACAATGAATAAAGAGAATATCGGTTACGTTTATATCCTCACCAATCCGAGCTTTCGCGAGGATTGGGTGAAGATAGGTAAGAGTTCCCGTCCGGTGGATGTCCGATCGAAGGAACTTGATAATACGGCTGTGCCTCTACCTTTCGAAATCTTTGCAACCATGAAGACTGCAAAGTACAACGAGGTGGAGAAGTTGGTGCATAAAACGATAGATCGTTTGACGGATTTGCGTATCCGGCAGAACCGAGAGTTCTTCAATGTCGCCCCACAAATAGCCCTGGATATCTTCAAAGATATTGCTCAAACCATAGATGATGCGGTGGTTATGGAGTATGAGGATAATAAGCCAAAGGTTTCTAGTGAGCCGAAAGTGCAGAAGGATGTGGAGAAAACTCATAAACGTCCACGTTTTAAGTTTAGCATGGTTGGTATTAAAATAGGTGAGATAGTTACTTTTATTCCAACTGGTATTGAGGTTAGAGTGGCAAGTGATGATACGGTGGAGTATCAGAACAGAATCTACAAACTCTCTCCTTTTGTAGGAACTTTCTTGCCGATAGAGAAACAAACTCCTTCTGGCGCATATCAAGGAGTTAAGTACTTTTCCTATAAAGGTAAGGTACTTGACGAATTGAGAAAAGAGAAAGAGCTTTAGTCAAAATATATAAACGAGACTTCTTGGCATTCAAAACAAGAAGTCTCGTTTATATATTATGGAAGTCTCAGACTTTTCCCATTTTCTTTCATTTTACGCCATTCTCAACCTCAGCGAATTAAGCACTACGCTTACGCTGGAGAAGGCCATCAGGGCACTTGCCCACATTGGGGTTATCTGGAAATCAATGCCGAAGATATGAAGGGCTCCGGCTGCCAACGGGATGCAGATAATGTTGTAGATGAACGCCCAGAAGAGATTCTGCCAAATCATGTGAACCGTCTTCTGGCTCAGTTTTACGGCTTTCGGAAGCGCCAGCAGGTCGTCGCTCATCAGCGTAATCTGCGCCACATCCATCGCCACATCCGTTCCCTTTCCTATCGCCATACTCACGTTGGCAAGAGCCAGGGCCTGGGTGTCGTTGATTCCGTCGCCCACCATCGCTACCAGCTTGCCTTCGTCCTGAAGTTTCTTTACCAATGCCTGCTTGTCGCCAGGCAGCACCTTGCTCTGGTAATGCTTGATGCCGGCTTTCTCAGCCCAGTAGTGAGCCGCTTCCTCCTTGTCGCCACTCATCATATAGACCTCTATTCCCCTTTCCTGCAACTGCTTCATCGCTTCCTGGGCATGAGGCTTGAGGGTCTCTCTCGTCTCCAGATCCAAATCCTCCTGCTTGGTGAAATCGATGTTTTGGTTAGGAATGGTGAGAGTGCCGGTCTTGTCGATGACGAGGGCGTTGATCTTGTGGAGATTCTCCAGCGCCGACGCATCCTTGATGAGAATCTGCTTCTGCGCCGCCTTGCCGATGCCCACCATCAGGGCGGTAGGAGTAGCTAAGCCCATGGCGCAAGGACAGGCGATGACCAATACGGCTACGGCTGAAAGGATGGCCTGCGGAAGAGCAGCGTTGCCGCCTATCAGCCACCACGCCAGGAAGGTGATGAGGGCGATGGCTGCCACGACTGGAACGAAAATCAGAGCCGCCTTATCCACGATGCGCTGCACGGGCGCCTTACTGCCCTGCGCCTCCTGAACCATGCGGATGATGTGTGCCAGGGCGGTGTTCTCGCCAATCTGCTTAGCTCTCATGCGGAGCTTTCCCTGACTCGGAATGGTGCCGGCCAGCACGTTGTCGCCTGCCTTTTTCATCGCCGGAGTCGGTTCGCCGCTTATCATCGCTTCATCTACATAGGCAGCATCGGGCGTCATGAAACTCTCTGCCTGGGTAACCACGCCATCCACCGGAATCTTCTCGCCGGCTCTTACCTCTATCATGTCGCCTATCTGAATGGTGGAAATCGGAACTTCCTCCATCTTGTAGTCGTTGGTGCCTTCTATCTTCTCGTAAGTCACCAGTCGGGCAGTTTTCGGCTGCATTCCCATCAGTTGTCGGATGCTGCTCGCCGTACTGTCTTTCGCTTTTTCTTCCAAGCATCTGCCAGTCAGCACGAAGGTGATGATCATCACGGAAGCATCGAAATAAGTGTGCCATTCTATGCCTCTCGCTCCCCATACCATTTCGCCGAAGAAGGTGTTGAAGGTGCTGAAGAGGAAGGCGATGAGGGTGCTGAGTGCTACGAGCGAATCCATGTTTGCCGTATGATGCAAAAGCTGCTTCCAGGCGGAAACATAAAACTGTTTGCCGCAGTAGAGCAGGTTGGCGAGTGCCAGGAGCAGACAGATCTGGTTGGCGAAGGAACTCGAATGATGAGCCGAAGCAACGCCATCTGAAATCATATTCTGTTCCATACCCAGGGAAATCCAGCCCATGGAGAAACACATCGTCAGGATAGCGAAGAGCCAGGAAGCGAGGGTTCGGCGACGCAGGAGGGTGAACTCTCGGCGGTTGATTTCCTCCACGCTTCTGTCGTTTTCGATAACGAGGTCGTAGCCAGCGTTGCTGATTTCCCGTTTCATATCTTCCAGAGAGATAATGTCGGGGTTATAATCTACCAGGGCTGTTCGGCTCGCCAGGGAAACCGAGGCGGAGTTGATGCCTTCTAGCGACTGCAGCTTCTTTTCTACATTGGCAGAGCATACGCTGCAAGCCATGCCTATTACTGGAATTGTTTTCTTCATCTGTTTCTTATATAAATGTTCTGAAATCTATAAGCAGGAGTTTTGATATCTGCTTTTCAGCCTGCAAAATTACATATTAATTATGACCCCCGCAAGATTTATGAAAGAAATATCCTGATGGATGGATGAAAATCATTATAATAAGGTAGATGAAAAATGTGATGGTTGAGGTAAGGGCACAAAAAAAGGCAGGTTCCAAATTGCCTTGGAATCTGCCTCGATCATTTATGGGAGATGATTATTTGACTTCGATATTCTTGGTAGCCTTAGCCTCCTCCTTAGGAGCAAGCTTTGGAATCTCAACCTCAAGAACACCATCAGCTACCTTTGCTGAAATCTTCTCACGGTCAGCGTCCTCAGGGAGTGTGTAGCTCTGCTGATAGTTGCTGTAAGAGAACTCGCGGCGCAGATAGTGCTCGTGCTTATCTTCATCCTTGTGTTCCATCTTGTTCTCGATAGCCACATTCAGGTTGCCATCGTTATCGATGTTGATGCGAACCCATTCCTTCTTCAGTCCAGGGGCTGCAATCTCCATCTGGTAAGCTTTCTCGGTCTCCTTTACGTTAATGGCAGGAGCGGTAGCATTCATACGTGGCATCATGTCGGTGTTGAAGAATGCATCATCAAAGAAGTTACTCAACCAATCTGAATTATTATTTCTACGTGCTAACAACATAATTAAAACCTCCAATTTTATTTTACTCGTCCTCTCGGTTCCTTGCGGCCCCGTCGGGATTTCTGTTTGTTCTTTATTTATCTGTTCTTTTTGATTGCCTCCGCCTCGAAACTCCGTTGCCCTTTCGAACTCCTTCATCTTTTGGTTTCAGCTTTCACTCTTATGTTGAGCAACTTGCGTGCCAGCGTCGGATTGATGACAATATTGGCAGCAAAGTATAAATAATTTAAACTTTGCTGCCAAAATGGGAGGCGGTTTCAAAAAAAGATGTAACTTTGTCACCGAGATTGAAAACAATCACAAGAACAAAGATTATAACATTTAAGACAAACCATCAGTCTGCCTCGCCAGAGTTTCGAGGGTTGAGATTCCCAGACCAATACTATGCGTGTGGTTCCCGGCAAATATTAAAAGAGAAAACTCGCTAAGATTTTGAACGTCTTGGCGAGCTTTTCGTCTGTCTTAACTCTTAGGTCTGCATTTTTTTGAAGTTTTTTCAAGGAAATGGACTTTGAATCACATTTTTTTCTTATATTTGCAATCGAAAATCGAATTGAACCTTGACTAAACGATGAAATAGTTATGGAGCAGAAGTTAAAAACAATATTTTATGCGATGGGTGCGATGATTCTTGCACCCCAAACCCTCTGTGCTCAGTCTGTGAACATCGAAGGCTTAGATTCCTTGCGCTTATCAGGTTCGGTGAGTGTAGTGGAGCCTGAACTTCTGAAGAAGGGTGTGCTCAATAATGCCCTGGATGCCTTGAGCGGACAGACGGCAGGTGTTAACGTCACTACCAATGGGCTTGACCGTATTGCTATGTTGAACTCCGTCCGGGTTCGCGGTACAACTTCTATCATGGGCGGCAATGATCCTCTGGTGATTATTGATGGTGTTACTTCTGATGTGGCGACGCTTGCTACAATCTATCCCGCCGATATAGAGAGCTTTACAGTACTGAAGAATGCCAGCGAAACGGCACTCTATGGTTCCCGTGGTGCTTCGGGCGTTATCCAGGTAAAAACCAAGAAGGGTACGGGTAAGGGATTTCAGATTTCTTACGAGGGAAACTATGGTATAGAGGCGATGTACAAAAGTATGGAGATGCTCAATGCCGCCGAATACATAGCTGCTGCACAGAAGTATGGGCTGGAGTATAACAATAAGGGATATGATACCAATTTCCGCAAGGCGATTACCCGAACCGGAAATATTCAGAACCATTATCTGGCCTTCAGCGGTGGCACTCCGCAGAGCAACTACCGCGCTTCTTTTGGCTATATCGACCATAGCACGATTATTCGGAGCAAGGGCTATCGTAATCTGGTGGCTAAGATTGATGTCACCCAGAAGGCGTTTGGCGATAAACTGACGGGAGATTTCGGTGTGTTTGGTTCGTCTTTCAAGAACAATGATATCTTCGACAGTCAGGCGCTTTTCTATTCTGCCGATGCCATGAATCCTACTTATCCTTATGATAAGCTGAACAGCAGTTGGGTGAAGAATGGGGCTGCATCTCAGGTGAATCCTCCCGGTGCCGTGCTCAAGGAGCGTGATGATACGAAGAATATGAACTTCAATGCTCATCTGAAGTTGAACTATGATATGACAAATTCTCTGAGTGTTTCTGCCTTCGGAGCATACAGCTATGCTTCCAACGAGAACAACCAGTTCTGTCCTACCTGGCTTTGGGCGCAGGGCAATCTCTATCGTGGGGAGTTCAAGAGCGAGGACTGGCTTGCCAATGTATCGTTTAACTATCAGCATTCGTGGGGAATCCACAATCTGAAGGCAATGGTGGGTGCAGAATATCAGAAGGATATCCGAACGGGATTCTGGACTTCTGCGAAGGGAATCACCAACAACGACATGTATTACCATAATATAGGTGCTGCTGCATCACGGCCTTTCGGTGGGACAGACAGCAAGTACGAAGATCCGACCCTGGCTTCTGTGATGGGCAATGTCGACTACACCTTATATAATAAGTATAGTCTTTCGGTTTCCATGCGTGGCGATGGTTCTTCAATGGTGGGCAATGACCATACCTGGGGTTTCTTCCCATCCGTCTCTCTTTCCTGGGATATGAAGCAGGAGAAATGGCTCCGTTCTCTCCAGGAAATTACCATGCTGAAACTGCGTACAGGTTATGGACGCTCAGGTAATCTTGGCGGAATATCTTCTTATACCACTTTGAATACGGTACGGCAGAATGGTATTGTTTCGGTGAACAGTTCTCCTACGGTTACGATGGGAATGATTAGCAATAACAATCCTGATCTGAAGTGGGAAACCCGCGCTACCTGGAATATCGGAGCTGATCTGGGATTGTGGAACAACCGGCTGGTTCTGACGGCAGAATATTACTATTCCAAGACCACCGACATGCTCTATGCCTATGATGTGCCGGTTCCGCCTTTTGCCTATGATAAACTGTTGGCAAACCTGGGTTCTATGAGCAACCAGGGTTTGGAGGTCGGCGTTTCCTTCACTCCTATCCAGAAGAAGGACATGGAACTGAATATCAATATGAATCTCTCCTGGCAGAAGAACAAACTCCTCTCGCTGAGTGGTGAATATGACGGAATGCAGATGTCGGCAGCTGATATTACTGCGATGGGTGCCTTGTCGGGTGCCGGCCAGCATGGTGGTTACAACAATGTGGTCTATCAGATAGTTGGTCAGCCTTTGGGGGTATTCTATCTTCCTCATTGCAAGGGGATTATAGAAGATGGAAATGGGCATTACCGCTATGATATCGAAGATTTGGACAAGAACGGAACCGTAGATTTGAGTGATGGCGGTGACAGATATATTGCCGGTCAGGCTACTCCTAAGGTAACGTTGGGTTCCAATATCAGTTTCCGTTATCGCGACTGGTATCTTTCATTGCAGATGAACGGAGCCTTCGGACATAAGATATTCAATGGTACGGGCTTAGCCTACACCAATATGTCGAGTTTCCCGGATTATAATGTGCTGAAGGGAGCTCCTGAGAAGAATATCGTTGACCAGAATGTTTCCGATTATTGGCTGGAGAAGGGCGATTATCTCAACTTTGAGAATCTCACGCTGGGCTATGATATCCCTATCCGAAAGGGCGTGGTGCAGTCGCTCAGAGTTTCGGCGAGTGTCAATAATCTTGCCACCATCAGCAGTTACAGCGGCTTGACTCCGATGATTAACAGCTACGTGGTGAACAGTACGATGGGTATTGATGATAAGCGGACTTATCCTGTTTACAGAACCTTCTCATTGGGTTTAAGTGTTCAATTCTAAAATCAGAAAGTTATGAAACGATATAGATTTTTATTTCTGCTGCTGGCGGCATTGTCTATGACATCCTGCCTGGACGAACATCCTAAGGATCAGTTGGACGAGGATGCCATCTATGGCTCTGCATCTGATATTTATATCAATGCCGTGGCTTCTCTCTATAATTATATAGGTGGAGCTAACGAGAGTGAGGGTCTCCAGGGCACCTGCCGTGGCATTTACGATTATAATACGCTGACCACCGATGAGGCGATGATTCCGATTCGAGGCGGCGACTGGTATGATGGTGGCCTCTGGAATGCCATGTACCAGCATCGGTGGGGTGCCGATGACCAGTCTCTTTATGATACGTGGAAGTACCTTTATAAGGTTATCGTGCTGGCTAATAAGTCTTTGGATATTATCAGCAACAAGTCGGCCCTGCTTTCTGCCGCACAGCAGGAGGAATATCGGGCAGAGATAAGAGCCGTCCGGGCTATGTTCTATTACTATGCTATGGACATGTTCGGTCGGATTCCATTGGTCCTTTCCAGTGCAGAACAGCTCCATTCCAGCCTGTTCCAAGGTCAGACAGATCGCAGTTCTATCTTCCGGTTTGTCTTTCAGGAGTTGCAGCAGGTATTGCCTTCACTTCCCGACCAGCACAGCAATAAGGAAGGCAATTATTATGGTCGCATCACCCAGCCGGTAGTCAACTTTCTGTTGGCGAAGTTGGCTTTGAATGCAGAAATCTATATGTATGATGACTGGACCCAGGGTTATGCGAGCCGTCCGAAGGGAAGTGACATTCATTTCTCTGTGCCGGCTTCTGATGCCTTTTTGCGCAATGGCGATAAGGTGGACTGTAGGAAGTTGAATGCCTGGGAAACCTGCATTTATTATTGTGATAAACTGGCAGAAGAAGGCTATGTCCTGGAGTCGGATGATTCATTCAATTTCTCTACGCATAATGAGACGTCGAAGGAGAATATCTTCACGATTCCGATGGATAAGAATATCTATACCAACCAGTTCCATTATCTCTTCCGCTCTTACCATTATACGCATGGCGGTGCCTTGGGCTGGGGAAGTGAGAATGGTACCTGTGCCACGATTTCTACGATGAAAGCCAATCATTATGGCGAGGCTGATGAAGATGCCCGTTGCAAGATGAACTTTGTGGCGGGAGTGGTAAAGGTAGATGGTCATGAACTGCTGATGGATAATGGAAAGCCGTTGGAGTATCAGCCTTTTGAAGTGGCTCAAAACCTGACCAACAGTAAGTTTGTCAAGACGGCTGGAGCGAGAATGGCGAAGTATGAGGTGGATAGAACCTCTTATATGGACGGCAAGTTGCAGAGTAACGACATAGTTCTTTTCCGCTATGCAGATGCTTTATTGATGAAGGCAGAGGCAAAGGTCCGAAACGGAGAGAATGGTGATGAGGAGTTGAATAGGATTCGTGCCCGTGTGGGAATGCCTTACCGTAAGGCTACGCTCGATAACATTCTGGAAGAGCGGTTGCTGGAGTTGGTGTGGGAAGGATGGCGTCGTCAGGATCTCATCCGTTTCGGCAAATTCACCGGTGCCTACGATCTCCGTACGCCTCTTCAGGGTGAATCCTCCGGCTACACCACCGTCTTCCCGATTCCTCAGAAATGCATCGATTTAAATTCTGAATTGGTACAGAATAAGGGATATGTCAATATTTTGAAGTAAAGAAACTTGAATAGAGTATATGAAAAGAGAAAAGCTCGCCAGGACTTTGATGGTCTTGGTGAGCTTTTCTCGTTTTATTTCCCAAATCTGGAAGTATCTACTTCTTTATGCTGCTTGGCTTTATAGCCGCCGAAACGATAGATGAGGGAGAGGCCTATGATTCTGCCAAAGTACATGTTGTTGATGACGTGCTGACCTCGGTAGGTGTCGTGCAGATGATTGTCGCCTGTCTCGAAGATGTCGTTGCAGTAGGCTTTCAGCTGGAACTTGTCATCCTTGAGAGGCTTCCAGGTGAGGGCAGCGTTGAGATAGCCTGAGGCTGGGATGTCGATGATTCCTTGGATGGCGTCGGTATGGACGGAAGCATCTAGGTTGAGAAGCACATGCTTGCCAAAGAGAAAAGTGCCGTTCCACTGGGCTTGACAGAACCATTTGCTGCGGTCGAATGGAAGATCATAGAAGTGGGAATTCTTGTCGTTCTGATATACGCCAGTGAAGGTAAGGCGATTCTGCCACCAGTTGCCTATGTTGATTGGGGCTGTGAGCATCAAGCCTACCTGGTTTACATGGTCGAAGTTGACATGCTTGTATTCCATCTCCTTCTTCTCGTCGCTCTGGTAAGGAAGCTGACGAAATTCATCTTTCGAGTTGTTGAAGAAGAGACTTGCCACGTATCTGCTGTGCAGAATGTAGGTAAGCGAGAGGCTGAGGTCTCGTGATGGCTTCAACGTCGGGTTTCCAACAATCTTTCCATATCCGCCCACACTATAGGTGGTGAAGTTCTTCACCGACCAATAAGTAGGGTAGTCTCTGTCGCAATCCAAGTCGAATTGGATGACGTGTCCTGCCTTAGGAAGATAGGTGATGGAGAGTGTAGGGAAGAGGTTCCACTCATTCCAGATTGGGGTGTGGTAATATTCTTCCATGAGCGATGCTTCCATCGTGAGTTTTTGTCCGAATGACTTGCTGGCTCCGACGTAGAAACTCATTTGGTCTTCGTTTTGAATGGTGTTGCCATCAGAAGACTTGTTGTTGTTTTCCTGCGAACTCTTGTCTCTTGATGTGGTGTAATTGATGCCGTAGTTCAAGCCCCAGTCTTTTCCTAAGTCGTGCTCCTGCTTGAGGTAAGCGTGCCATTTGTCGATTCGCTGCTGGCTTGTGATGTCGTAAATCTCATCGTAGAGACTGCTTTTTAGCCATTGTTCATCCGGTGAATTATAATAGGTGTATTCTGCTCCTGCCGAGAAACCGAATGGTGTGGAGTAATCCAGGCGGAAGTTGTGAAACTGACTCTTGGCATGGATTCTGAGAAGGGATGTGAAATCGCCATCATCCTCTGACGTTCCTCTCGTGTTATTGAGTTGTGAGGTGTAGGCAAAACTGAGCTGATGATTTTTCGCCAGATGATAGTTGATTCCCAGTCGGATGTTGTGGTTGAGATGACGTTTGATATTGTCGCTATGTGTAGAGAAGGCATAGGAAGTGCCATCAGTCAAGGTGTGGGCAAACTCATTTTCATAGTAATAATATCTCTTGCCATGACCGAAGGAATAGAGCATGTCTATTTCCCATTTCTTGTTGGTGAAGAGCAAGGAGGCGCGCTCTGTGTAACTGTTGCGGTTCTGGTGGGTGTAGCCGCTGAAGAACTCGCCTTGCAGGGAGTGAAAGTCTGTGTTGTGCTTCAGCAGGAGGTTGATGACTTGTCCCTTTACCTGATAGCGGGCTGGGGCTGAATAGACAACTTCAGCGTTGGCGATGCGGCTGGTAGGAATCGTTTTCAGAAGCGAATAGAGCTGCTCGCTCGTCATGGTGGTAGCCTTGCCGTCTATCATCACGGTTACGGATTGGGCGTTGAGAGTCAAGGCTTCATCTTGTTCGCTCACGCCAGGCAGTTGTTTGATGGCTTCATAGGCATTATCCACCGGATGGTTTTTGATGAGTTGAGGCAGGTCATAGGTCAATGCTGCTCCTTTCACCTTTACGATAGGTCGTTTGCCTTTTACCATCACATCAGGGAGGGAATGGATAATGCTGTCCATTTTCAGGGAATCATTTCTGTTTCCTTGTGCCCAGCCGGCAAGACTGATGGCCAGGCAAGCGCTTAATATAACCAATCTTTTCATATTCTTTCTAATTTCCGCAACACTATAATTTAATATTTTTTATAAGCACCTGAGCAACAAA
>OLSX01001987.1_pt1 | contig 18856 bp, 16 predicted proteins | sample 1673141 | NCBI WGS metagenome assembly OLSX01 (sample SAMEA3136759, study PRJEB25190) | human gut metagenome | biome: human gut; feature: human-associated habitat; material: faeces | place: Austria | collected 2013
ATGAAATCGTATGCTGCGGGACGCAATAAGGCGAATCTGTCCTATTATAGAGATGGCTCCGCAAAGGAAATCGATGTGGTCATCGAAGAGAATGGTGTACTTCACCCGCTGGAAATCAAGAAGTCAGCCAATCCGGATTTGCGAGAAGTGAGGAAATTCGAATTGCTGGACACGGCAACTTTGCACCGTGGGCGGGGCGGCATTGTCTGCATGGCGGGCGATGTAGTCCCGGTGGATGAAAAGAACGCGCTGATCCCGTCCGCTTTGTTGTGAGGGGGCAGTATAGCGATTTAATCCGCGTTTCCCTAGATTCGGAAGTTGACTTAAATAGCTTGTAGTTTCCTCTTGCATTTTCCACGCGCTCTCTGTATCACGCGCTCTCTGTATAATGCAAGTCACTTGATACAGATACTGACTTGAAGAGGAGTCCCTTGGGGGCTCCTTCTTTTTTGCCTAAGGAGAAATTAGAATATAACTAAATCATAATTTCCCTCTTGCGGAAAGATTTATTTCTATAGTATCCTAAAAGGAACTCATATCCTGCCCGAGATATGTGCGAAGGACGAAAGGAAATGGCAGAGGAAACACGGTCACTCGCGCCGCAGATTTTTGAGTACTCCTTCGGAAAGGGCAATCCTATATATAGGGAAGATTTCCCATTTTTCAAAGGAGCGATTTATTATGAAAAAAATCCTCGCACTGGCTGCTGCAGCAGCACTCACCGCTGGCGTATCCGCTTACGCTGCAAATCCATTCTCCGATGTTACCGCTGATGACTGGGCTTATCAGGCAGTATCCGACCTGTCCGCTCAGGGCGTCGTAGAAGGCTATCCGGACGGCACCTTCAAAGGCGAAAGAAACATGACCCGTTACGAACTGGCTCAGATCGTAGCTCGCCTCATGGCTAAAGAAGACCAGCTGAACGCTGAACAGCAGGCAACTCTCGACAAACTCGCTGGCGAATACGCTGACGAACTCGCAAACCTCGGCGTTCGCGTTTCCAACCTCGAAAAGAAGGTCGGCAACATCTCCTGGGCTGGCGATGCAAAGATGATGTACACCAACAATGCTGAAAAAGATGGCACAGACACCTACAAAGGCCGTATCCGTCTGAACGTCAAGGGTCAGGTCAATGACTCCACCTTCGTCAAAGGCCGTATCGTAACCAACATGTGGTTCAAGGATGCTGGTAACAATGCAGCGGATGATGGTAACACCACCATGGATCGTCTCTTCGTGAACCACAACTTCGGCGAAAAGACCTCCGTTGTTCTCGGCCGTCAGGACCTGACCGTATTCGGCGGACTCGAATATGATGACGCATTCGATGGTGCTAAACTCGCATACAACGATGGCAAATTCGATGCTTACGCAGCATTTGGCCAGCTGAACGCAGGCGACTATAAAGAAACCGATGCTGCTTTCGGCGGCCTCGGCTATGACTTCGGCGCTGCTAAACTGAACGCAGCTTACTTCAACTTCACCGGCGACAAAGCAAAGAATGTTAGCGGCTTTGACAGCATCTGGGGTGCGAACCTCGTTGTTCCGGTTGATAACTTCAGCGTATTCGGCGAATACTGGGACTCCAACGCTGACAAGAACGACAGCGCTTACCAGGCTGGCATCGGCTACAGCACTCTCGATGCTTCCAAACCGGGCACCTTCGCTCTGAACGTCGCTTACAACAAAGTCGGCACTGACGCTTACCTCGGCGGCACCACCTATGATGCATCCGACTTCTTCAGTGCTATTGCTGATGGGGATATTGCTGATGGCAAAGACCTGAAGTTCTGGAACGTATTCGGCGACGTTGTTCTCCAGAAGAACGTCACCCTCCACGGCGAATACGCTTGGGACATCAAGAACGCAAATGGCTATGATGACAACGCTTGGACCGTTTCCCTGAACTACGCATTCTAATTCTTGGATACTCCAGTAAAAAAGAAGCTCCTTATGGGGCTTCTTTTTTTATTCGATGTGTGTAATAAAATATATTGACAATGTATCTAAATTTAAATACAATAGGAATAGGAGGTGAGCAAAATGGCTCAGGCAACAATGAATATCCGTATGGATGCGGACTTGAAGAAGCAGTTTGAAGCATTCTGCTCTGAGATCGGTATGACCATGACGACAGCTGTGTGTGTGTTTGCAAAGATGGCTGTGAAGGAGCGCCGGATTCCTTTTGAAATCAAGGCTGACCCCGATCCGTTTTATTCGGAAGAGAATATGCGAGTCCTTCGTGAGCGGGCGGCTGCCATTCGCTCCGGAAAAGCCAAGCTGAAGGAGCATGAGTTGATCGAGGCGGATGAATGAGAAAACTGTGGCTTGAAGAAGCGTGGGAAGAGTACATCAGCTGGCAAACGAAGGATAAAGCCGTATTGAAGAAGATCAACAGACTACTGAAAGATATCGATCGATATGGCTATGAGTGCAGCGGCAAGCCGGAGCCTTTGAAAGGGGATCTTTCTGGGTACTGGAGTGTTCATATTGACCAGAAGAATCGCATCGTCTTTCGTATCGATGAAGAAGAAAATCTGGAAATCATCCAGTGTGGGACGCACTATGGGGATCGGTAAGCAAAAAACGCCTGTTCTTGTAAAACGGGCGTTTTTGCATTTATGAACTGCTTCAGCATCTCCCTGGGCTCATCATCTCCAATGAGTTTTCTTTCGTAGACTTTTAGGATTCAAATCCCAAAAGTCTACGAAAGTCAAGCGTTTTAGGATTTGAATCCTAAAACTTTGTCACGGCAGGCGGTCAGCGGTATGTAGTCAACTGATAGCCATCGGCATATCGACGCTCTTGAATATCGAAAACTTTCGTGCTATAATGCATACATCAGCACCGATAAATTAAGAAAGTGACTATCGAACAGTATGAAAGGTTGTATTTCTTAATGACGCGATGGGAAATAAAGGTATACTGCTTTTGCGGTAGATCGATTTCCCGCTGTATGCATTTCCCCATCCGGGATCACCGCCCAATCGTAAGCATCCCGATGGATATCTATATCGGAAGAGGGGGCTAGGGAATAGGAGTGACTAGTGACTGGTGACTGGTGACTAGTGACTAGGGATTAGTAGCTAGGGATTAGTAGCTAGGGATTAGGTTTGCGATACGAGAAAACCGCTAGTTTCAAACCTCCGCGGCACTTCCAGCATTTTATGCGCCGCACCACCATTTCTCATTCAAGCGAAGCTTTCAAACGGAATCAAAGGGCACCACGCCCCACGGGCTAACCCTGAACCTTGAACCCTGAACCCTTATTTTCTCTCTTCCATTTCTGAAAGGAAGGTCATTCTTATGGCAGACATCCAGAAACAGTACGGACTTTTTATCGACGGTGATTTTGTACCGGCCGGTGACGGCGCGACATTTGCAGCGCACAATCCGGCGAATGGCGAAGAGCTCGCTCTCTTTGCGGAAGCGACGAAGGAAGATGTAGACAAAGCTGTGAAAGCGGCTCGCGCAGCGCTCCCGGCTTGGTCGAAGACATCCCCTGTCGAAAGACAGAATCTTCTTTTGAAGATCGCAGACATCATCGATGCCAATGCCGATCATCTGGCTCTCATGGAGACACTCGACAACGGCAAGCCGATCCGCGAGACGAAGGCAGCGGATGTTCCGCTTGGCAGCGACCATTTCCGCTATTTTGCAGGGTGCCTCCGTGCGTGGGAGGGCAGTGCGACGATGATCGATGACAATACCATGTCGCTCATCCTTCATGAACCTGTCGGCGTGGTCGGGCAGGTCATCCCGTGGAATTTCCCCTTCACCATGGCATGCTGGAAGCTTGCGCCGGCGCTTGCGGCGGGTAATACCATCGTCATGAAGCCATCCTCCCACACATCGCTGTCTTTGATGGAATTCATGCGTCTTATTCAGGACGTCCTGCCGAAGGGCGTGGTCAATGTCATCACCGGCAAGGGCTCGAAGTCCGGCCAGTGGCTGCTCGACCATCCGGATCTGGACAAGCTCGCCTTCACCGGCTCCACTGAAGTCGGACATGGCGTGTATCAGGCGGCCTGTGACAAGCTCATCCCTTGTACGCTCGAGCTCGGCGGGAAATCCGCGAACATCGTCTTTGACGACTGCGACCTTTCTCAGGCCATCGACGGCGCCTGCAAGGGCATCCTCTTCAATCAGGGACAGGTCTGCTGTGCCGGCTCTCGTCTCTTCGTACAGGAAGGCATCTTCGATGAATTCCTGAAACGCCTGAAAGCAACCTTCGAAGCGGTCAAGATCGGCGATCCGACGGATCCAGCGACCCAGCTCGGCGCGCAGATCTATAAATCTCAGCAGGATAAAGTCCTGAATTATGTCAAGATCGGCATCGAAGAGGGTGCGACCCTCGTGACGGGCGGCAAGCGCTATACCGAAAACGGCTGCGACAAGGGCTACTTCATGGAACCGACCATCCTTGTCACTGACAAGCCGGACTGCCGCGTGTGCCAGGAAGAGATCTTCGGACCGGTCGTCGTAGTACAGAAATTCAAGACCGCTGACGAAGTCATCGCGCTCGCCAATGACAGCGTGTACGGCCTCGGCGGCGCTGTATTCACTAAGAATATCAATACAGCCATGAAGGTCGCACGCAGTGTCCGCACGGGCCGCATGTGGGTGAATACCTACAACGAACTGCCGGCAGGCGCACCTTTTGGCGGCTACAAGCAGTCCGGCATCGGTCGTGAAACGCACAAGGTCATGCTCGAACACTACAGCCAGATGAAGAATATTTTCATCAACCTGAAAGATGGCGTCAGTGGGATGTATGATATCAAATAAATAGGTCACGCAAAAGCCCGCTCCGTGAGGAGCGGGCTTTTGGGTTGGGGTTCAGGAGGTTCAATGGGTTCAGTGGGGTCAACGGGTTCAACGGGGGGTGGTGCGGCGCAAAATAATAGGGAAGCGCCGCGGAGTTTGAGATAGCGGTATTCCCGTAACGTCATTCCGACCGAAGTGGAGGAATCTTTTTCGTTCGCGGTCAAGTGTCGAGTATTTGACGAAGGGAAACGGGAGGCACCGTATTACGGAGAACGGTGTTTCATGCAATGATAAGACAGCGCACTGGACGCGGAGCTCCGCTGCAACAAAGATTGAGGGCTACGCTCGGAGTGACGTCGTGGGGGATGGGCGTCTAACAAATGCTACACACCGCTACGGCGAATTGTGCCCCTTCGGGGCACTCTATCCTGCGCCTTTGGCGCGGCCCTTCTTCAAGGGCCTGCTCAGTTGGAGGGAGAAACGACGCTGCTTGGTTGGTGCGCGGCAGATGAAAAGAACAGGTGCGCGTTTGCGCGCACCATTTCATCGAAGAGCGCCAGTTCTTCCTTGGAAAATCCGTGAACATCAGTCCAAGTATAGGAGGGAAGCTCGCAGCGGGCGTCGTCGAAACCGTCTTCTGTCGGCCGCTCGAATTGGACAATGACGTGTTCTGTGCCATCTTTTGAAATAATCTGCGAGTGGACGATTTCCGTGCCATCATCCAGTGTCATGTAAGGGTACATCATAGAAATATCTCCTTTATAAACAGGGGGATCGGCGGGGAAATCCATCCTGCGCCTTAGGCGCGCCCCTTTTTCAAGGGCCCGCTCAGCTGGTGCGAATTTCTAATCCCAGTTCTCAGTCGCTAGCCACAAAAATCCCCATTTTTCTTATTCTACCACAAGTTTAAAAGCAGGGATTAGGGATTAGTGGCTAGGGATTAGGTGTTACGAGTGACTGGCGACTAGTGACTTCCATGTCACTTTCGGATATCGCCATTATATACTCCGCGGCGCTTCTGATTTTTACGCGCCGCACCACCCCCTTGAACCCTCAGAACCTATAGAACCTGTTGAACCTCTTTCACAACGTAATCAAAGGGCAGCACGCCCCACGGACTACCCCTCTATCCCTCGTTTGAATGGATTATAAAAATATTCTAATTATTCACTCTTTATATTATGGTATAATAAATTAGTTAATGAGAGTGTGTATTGCGGTCACAAGGAAGGGCGGCTCTCGCGGCCTTCCTTTCCTCAGCATTTTTCCCTATCAAGGAGGAAAACGGATTGGAAACGAAACGTGATTTTATCTGGAAGATGGGCGGCCAGCAGGGACAGGGTGTCGAGTCCTGCGGTGAGATCCTCGGCAAGGTCCTGGCGCAGGAAGGATACTCTCTGTTCAGCCAGCGTCTCTTTGCTTCCCGTATCAAGGGTGGCCACACCACCATTGCGCTGCGCATTGCGACGAAAGAAATCGCGACCATTGGCGAGCATGTAGACTGTCTGGTCGCACTCGATCAGGAAACGATCGATATCCATGGCAAGGAAGTGCCGGAAGGCGGCGTCATCATCGCCGATGATGCGTTCCACCCGAAATTTGAAGTACATACCGGCCGTATGTTCCTTGCGCTCCCGATCACGGAGCTGGCGAAGAAATACGGCAGCATGCAGATGAAGAATATCGCAGCGCTCGGCATGAGTGCCGGTGTGCTGGGATTCCCGGAAGAACCATTCTATGGCTTCATCGCCGACCGCTTTGCCAAGAAGGGCGATGAAATCATTTCTAAAAACAAGGCGATCTTCAAGGATGGCTATGATACGGCCATCGCTGCGATGCACGGCGTAGAGCTCGGAAAGCTCGCGACCCCGCCGAAGAAGGACCAGCTCTACCTGCTCGGCAATGAAGCAGCTGCGCTTGGCGCGATTTCCGCAGGGGCCCGCTTCATGGCATCCTACCCGATCACGCCGGCGACGGAGATCATGGAATACATGATCAAAGTCATCCATAAGATCCATGGCACTGTCGTACAGACCGAAGATGAGCTCTCTTCCTGCATGATGGCGATGGGCGGCGGCTATGCAGGCGTTCGTGCCTTCACTGCGACCTCCGGCCCAGGGCTCTCCCTGATGGCAGAGTCGATCTCCATGGCAGCGACCGCAGAGATCCCTGTCGTCATCATCGACGTCATGCGTGCCGGCCCGTCCACGGGCATGGCGACCAAGGTAGAGCAGAGCGACATCCGCTACGCGATCGGCTCCGGCCATGGTGATGCGGAAAAGATCGTCCTTGCGGCCGCTTCTATCGAAGACTGCTACTACATCACCCAGGAAGCCTTCAATCTCGCTGAAAAGTTCCAGACTCCGGTCATCGTCCTTTCCGACCTGCAGTTCGGCATGTGCAAGCAGTCCGTCCCGGCCTTTGACCTTCACCGCGTCGGGATCGAGCGCGGCAAGCTCATCCGCGAAGGCCTGCCGGAACTTGATACGAAGAAGAAAGAATACTTCCATCGTTTCGAAGATGTGGAAGACGGCATCTCCCCGAGAACCATCCCGGGCGTGAAGAACGGCATGTTCCTCTCCACGGGCCTCGAACACAATGTCTTCGGAAAACCGGCAGAAGGCGTGGGCGACCGTGTGATGGAGATGGAAAAGCGCCATCGCAAATTTGCCGGCGTACCGGAAGTGATCACCCCATTCTACGTCAACCATGAAGATACAGAATGCGACCTGCTCCTCGTAGGCATCACTTCCACCGGCGGTGCGATCGATGAAGCCTGCGAAGTACTCGAAGCAGAAGGCAAGAAGGTAAACCACCTGCACCTGCGTCTGCTCTCGCCATTCCCGACCGAAGCCCTTCGCCCCTACATCGAAGGTGCGAAGAAAGTCCTCATCGTAGAAGAAGACCTGACAGAGCAGCTCCGTGAGCTCTTTGCGATCCATTTCTCCTGCCATGACAAGCTGCTGTCCTGCCTGCAGTATGACGGCACTCCGTTCACGGCATCCACCATTCTCAAAAAAGCTAAGGAGGTCTTCTAAGATGGCATCACCGCGCGACTATAAAAATACCATTATTCCGAACTGGTGCCCCGGCTGCGGCGACTACGGCATTCAGAATGCCATCAGCGCCGTCTGTGCGAAAAAAGGCTGGGCGAATGAAGACATCACCCTGATCTCTGGCATCGGCTGCTCGTCCCGTATCGGCGGCTACCAGTACTGCTACGGCGCTCATACCACTCACGGCAGAGCCCTTCCCTTCGCACAGGGCATCAAGTGTGCAAACAAAGACACCCATATGATCGTCTGCTCCGGCGACGGCGACTCCTACGCTATCGGTCTTGGCCATGCCATGCATGCGATGAAGAGAAATATGGATATCACCTACCTCGTCTTTGATAATCAGGTCTACGGCCTCACCAAAGGCCAGACCTCTCCGGCCTCCTCCCAGGGCTTCGTCACAAAGACCACCCCGGACGGCAACCCGATGACCCCGCTCGATGCGCCATCCATGGCCATCGCAGCCGGTGCCACCTTCGTTGCTCAGGCCTATGCCATCGATGGCAAGAACCTCGTCGACATCATTGAAAAAGCTGTCGATCACAAAGGCTTCTCCTACGTCAATATCTTCACCCCGTGCGTCACCTTCAACCATTTCAATACCGTCGAATGGTACAATACCCACCTGAAGAAGATCTCCGACATCCGTGAATCCTATGATCCGACCAGCAAAGCCCAGGCCTTCCACCTCCTCGCAGAGACCGACAGCCTCGTCACCGGCGTCATCTACGAAGAGACCGGCGCCCTTCCTTTTGGCGATATCGTACCGTCCAAAGATATCGCGCTCGTCGACTATGTAGAAAAGCCGAGCCAGGAAGTCTTCGACGACCTCTGCAAGGAATTTAGATAGCAGATCTTCTCCTTTCGGAGAAAAGCGGGAGAAGCGGTGAGAAATCTGCCCCTTCCCATGGAAGGGGGATGCCCGAAGGGCGGGGGTTGGCCGAAGGGAAAGAGAGCGAAGCCAACCTCCGGCGCTACGCGCCACCTCCTTCCAGAGGAAGGAGGGAGAAGTGGTAAAAACCTATCTACTCTCCTTTTATAGGAAAGAGTGTTTTGCAACAGGTATGCCTATGATTACAAATCGCCCCCGGGGTTCTAAGTCCATGCGTATCCGCTCGCGAGAACTTAGAAATCAAATGACTCCGGAAGAAAAGCAACTATGGTATCATTTTCTGAGAACATATCGGCCTAGAGTAACAAGACAGTATGTGCTGGGACCGTATATTGCTGATTTTTATTGTGCAAAGGCTGGGCTGATTATCGAAATCGATGGAAAGCAGCATTGTACAGAGTCAGGATTTGCGCATGATACTGTAAGGACGCATTTCTTTGAGAATTATGGATTAAAAGTAGTGCGATTGACCAATTTTCAGATTCATTTTCAGTTTAATGAATGTTGCCAATATCTGGAAACCATTCTCCGTGAACGGATAATGGAGCGTGCTACTATGGGTGAGTAATCCATCTACCCCCTTCCCATGGAAGGGGGATGCCCGAAGGGCAGGGGGTTGGCCGAAGGCGAAAGAGAGCAAAGCCAACCTCCGGCGCTATGCGCCACCTCCTTCCCGAGAAAGGAGGGAGAAGCGGGATGAGTAACCCATCCCCCCTTCCTCTGGGAAGGGCGGGGGTTGGCCGAAGGCGAAAGAGAGCGAAGCCAACCTCCGTCGCTACGCGCCACCTCCTTCCAGAGGAAGGAGGGAGAAGCGGGATGAGTAACCCATCCCCCCCTTCCAAGGGAAGGGGATAGAAGAAGTGTAACAACGCTCATCGTAAGAAAGCGCCGCGGAGTATAGATGATGGCAATGTCACTTTCGGGCATCACCTCATATATACTCGCGGCGAAGCCGCCACCACAACCTTTGCACCTTGAACCCATCAACCTGAACCCTAAATCATTTGACACCCGAGCGGTCTTCGCCGTACAATAGACATACTATAAAGGAGGAATAGCATGTCTGTTGTCAGCCGTTGGCTGCTTTTTTTAGTGGCTTTATGGATCCAGTCCGCCGGGATCGTCTTGGTGGTGAAAAGCTTTCTCGGGACTTCTCCGATCTCCAGTTTGCCCTATGTCATGAGCGAGACTTTTCCCTTCACGTTCGGGGAGACAACCTTTGCGGTCAATATGGTCTTCCTTTTGGGACAGATGCTGATATTGAAAAAGAAATTCCCGAAGGTGCAGCTGCTGCAGGCGCCCATGACGATGATTTTTGCTGCCTTCATCGACCTCTGCATGCAGGCTTTCGGGAACATCACGCCGGACGCTTACTGGCAAAAGCTCATCATTCTCTTACTCGGTGCGTCCATGGTTTCTTTGGGAGTGGCACTTCAGGGCATCGCAGACGTCCTGAAGCTTCCGGGCGAGGGACTCGTCTATACCGTTTCAGACACCTATCACTTGGACTTCGGCAAGGTCAAGATCGCAAACGATGGGATCCTCGTGACACTCGCCATCTGCCTCTCCTATCTGGAGCTCGGCTCTGTCGAAGGGGTCCGTGAGGGCACGCTGATTTCCGTCTTCATCACCGGCATCATCGCCCGCTTCTTCCTCCGCCACCTGAGCGGCTGGGAAGAGGGGAGACGTGTGCTGAGGATCAGTTAGAAGGAAAATTTTCAGGTCAGCAAGGTGTGGTGGACTATTTCATCGTTAAACAAAAAGAGATTCCGAAAAATCGGAATCTCTTTTTGTTTGCGGGAAACTATTTCAATTCAACAGCAGAAGACAGTTTGCTTTCCTTCTCCGCTTCTTCATCCTTGCCTACACAGTAGGAGGCGAAGAGGGAGCCAGACACATTGTGCCAGACGGAGAAAATGGCGCCCGCGATGCCGCCGGCCGCTGTGAAGTACATGAGAGCCAGCGTGGAAGCCAGACCGGAATTCTGCATGCCGACCTCGATGGTCATAGCGCGGGTCTGTGCCTTATTGAGACCGAAGCGGCGGGCGCAGACATGGCCGAGCAGCATGCCGCAAAGGTTATGCAGGATAACGACGGCGAGGATCACAAGGCCGTTGTCAAGGATGGTGCGGCCGGAGAGGGAGACCACGCAGCCGACCGTGATGATGACGACCAGCGCTGAGAACATCGGCATGATTGTATTCACCTTCTTCACCTGACGCGGGAAGAAATAGTTGATGCCGACACCGATGAGCAGCGGCAGGAGCACCATCTTCACGATGGACATCATCATGGACATGAAATCGATATCGACCCAAGCACCGGCAATGAGCCACACCAGGAATGGCGTGACAAATGGCGCAAGGATGGTATTCACCATCGTCATGGATACAGAAAGAGCGACGTCGGCTTTGGCGATGTAAGAAATGACATTCGAAGCCGTGCCGCCGGGGCAGCAGCCGACCAGGACGACGCCGATCGCGATCTCCGGCGGAAGGGCGAAGAGATGAATCAGTGCGAAAGCAGCGGCCGGCATGATGATGAACTGCAGCACCGTGCCGATCGCTACATTCTTCGGCTGCTTGAATACATTCTTGAAATCACCGGGGGTGAGGCTCATGCCCATGCCGAACATGATGATACCGAGCAGCGTCGGGATCTTCGGGGCGAATGGCTTCATCACTTCCGGCCAGAAAATACTGAAAATGCCGATCAGCACGACGCCGATGGACATGTATTTCGTACAAAAACGAACGATGAGAGAAAGCATTAGAACGGCTCCTTTTCCAAAAGGGTTCAGGGTTAGCTCGTGGGGCGTATCGCCCTTGATTACAGTTGAAAGCTCTGCTCTCGAGTGAGGAGTGAGGAGTGTTGGTGCGGCGGATAAAAAGTCATAAGCGCCGCGGAGTAGTTGAAATTAGCGTAAAATGCGTTCCCCCTTCTTCAAGGGCCTGCTCAGCTGGGGGAAACCCTCAAACCTCAAACCCAAAAGCGAATTATCCCAGAATCACATTATCAATGAGTCTTGTCTTGCCGAAACGGACAGCGAGAGCGAGGAGGACCTGACCCTCGATCGTTTCTCCGACCTCCGGAAGACCCGGCATGCCGTACATTTCAACATAGTCGATATCGCTCATCGGTTCGGCTTCGATTTCCTTCGTCACCTGATCGATCAGCTTCTGCTTATTTCTTTCACCGGCTTCGAAGGCTTCCTTTGCATGGGAAAGGCTTCTCGAGAGGACAAGAGCCGCGGTGCGCTCTTCCTTGGAAAGATAGACATTTCTGGAAGACTTCGCAAGGCCGTCTGCTTCACGGACGATCGGCATCAGGCGGAGCTCCACATTCATGAAGAGGTCCTCGACCATGCGCTGGAGCACCTGCGTCTGCTGCGCATCCTTCAGGCCATAGTAAGCACGGTCGCATTCCGTCAGATTGAAGAATTTCGTGCAGACAGTCGCTACGCCGCGGAAATGGATCGGGCGTGTGCGTCCGCAGAGGACCTTCGTGATCGGGCCGGTGACTTCCACCCATGTCATATCCTTATGCGGATACATTTCAGCGGGAGACGGAGCGAAGAGAAGATCTGCGCCGGCGGCTTCTGCGACCTTCGCATCGGCTTCGAGCGTTCTCGGATATGCTTCGTAGTCTTCGTTCGGTCCGAACTGGGTCGGATTCACAAAGACAGAAGTGATGACAAAATCATTTTCCTTGCGAGCGGCCTGAATCAGGGACGCATGTCCTTCATGAAGTGCTCCCATAGTGGTCACAAGACCGATGGATCTCCCATCCTTCTTGCACTGGTGGACGTACTCTTTCAGCTCTTTGATGGTGTGGATGACTTTCATAGTAGATTCCTTCCCGGAAGCAGGGCTTCCCGTCAAATGCTTGGGTGAGTGCGGATCTTTCCATCAAAAAAACCGCACCCAAAATGAATGCGGTTTCAGAAACCAGCCCTTGCCAGCAATACCAGCTTGGCAGGAAGGCAAATTAAAAATACATCCCAGAGGGATGCATTCTGATTTGAAATCTCTGCATTCGTCTCGGTTATAAAAATCCAAGCGATATTAAAGTTTGACAGACGGTGAGATCATTGAGCGCCCGATGGCCTTTCCTCGATACAGTTCAGCTGATACTGCTCGAATGGCTGAGGATTCATGCTGCCGTCCTGATTTCTTTCAGACTCCCTTCGGGATATCCATAGAGCATGGACGGATCTCACAGGGAAAGCATTGATTCCATCAGACTCTGCGACTTGATCAGCGTCTCCCTTGTTCTGTCAGAGAAAGAATACTCTATCAGGGGGGGATTGTCAAGAGGAAAGGAAAATGGTCCGATAGAGCTATCTGGCGTGTGCGAAGTCGTAGGCTTGGATGGAAATGATAGAATACTGATGTTATCTATTGAAAATATTAGAGATAGTAAAGCGTATATTTCTGTACATAATGTATAAATTAAAAATTACTTGAAAGATAAGCTCTAATCATGTAACATTAAAATCATCTATGATGAAAACGGGGCGCATGAATATCATGTACATTCCGCGCCATTGGAAGGAGGCCGATGATGAAACGAATCGTGATTTTAACATGTCTTAAGGCAAGCCGTGTCTGCACGGGGGCGGCTTGTTTTCAGGCGTTCAACCAGCGGACGAGGTCCTTTGCCCGCTATGGGAAGGAGCCGCTGGAGATCGAGGCTTTCATGCGGTGCAGCGGCTGCGGGCATACCATGGAAAATGACAGGGGGCTCCAAGAAAAGGTGGAGCGGATCGTAAAGATGCATCCGGAGGCAGTCCACCTCGGGATCTGCTGCTGTCATGATGGGGGAGATAAGGAGCTGTGCCAAGAGATCGAAGCACTTGCAGGTATCTTCCGGGAGAATGGCATCGAGGTCGTGCGGGGCACGCATTCGGAATTTTGAGTAAAAAAGAAGTGCTGAGGAAATCAGCGCTTCTTTTTTATTTAGCCGTGATCGCTCTTGTCCCAAAGAGGGTCTTAAACCGATCCGGTGTATCGTCATAGTGCTCGGAGGTGATGTCATTCTCCGGCTCGTAGAGATCAGGGAGACGGATGCCCATCAGGGCGAGCTGGGTGTTGAAGACGAGGTCATTGGTCCAGCGGCTCTTTTGGCGGGCGGCAAGATTTCCTATGAGCTTTGGATGAGAGGAGAGGTAGGTGTCGGAGAAGGCCATGTAGAAGGGAATGTAGGTCATGGCGGGGACGTAGGTGGCGGGATTGTGGTCGAGGTGCAGGTCGATCGCTTCGCCATGGTCAGAAAAATAGAGGAGGGTCTGGAAGTCGGGGCGCGCGGCGAGGGCTTCGTATAGCTCTTTCATCACGTAGTCGTGGAAGAGGATGGTATCGTCATATTGGTCGCGATAGGGATCGTCGCTGTGGATCTTCTCGTAGCTTTTGGGATGGTGATAGGTGTAGGGCATGTGGCTTCCCATATAATGAAGGATGACGAGGGTCCTCTCGCTGCTCTTTATGCGTGTGAGCTCTTCGGCGAGGGCATCGTCGTAGACGTCAAGGTCGGCGGTGGCGCCGAGATGGCTGTTCTTCCAGTATTGCTCATCGGCTTCGGAGGCAATGATGGTGGTCGGGGTATCCCAGGCGCTGAAGCGGACCTGGTTGCTGATCCATACGGTGTGGAATCCGGCGGCTTTGGCGGCTTCGATGAGGGAGGGGGCGTCTGCGAGGGTCATGTCGTTGTACTGGTTCTTCGCGGTCAGCGCATAGGAGAGTGCAGGGACGGTCTGCACGTAGCAGCTGTAGGCGTCATCAAAGAAAAGAAAGTGCGGGTCGTTTCTGCGAGAAGAAAGCCAGGGGGTGGTCGGACGCGGGTAGCCATGGACACTCATGTGCTCACTGTTCTCAGATTCGCCGATGGCAAGGACGTAGAGGCCGGGAGCTGAGGAAATGGTGAGGTTCGTGAGACGGCTTGTACGTTCTTTGGATTTCTGCTCAAAGTCGGCGTAGGCTTTCATGTAGTCCTTGATGCCGATCCATGGCGTGGTGACGGGATTGCTGTAGGAAAGGGTGAGGCTGACGGGGGCGACGAGGAGGAGGGCAAGCCGCGGAAGGAGAGAAGGGCGGGAGAAGAGCTCACCTGTGCTGCTTTTTCCGGAGATCAGGAAGAGCGCGCCAAAGTAGAGCGGAAGGCATAGCAAAAGGGGAAGGGAGAGGTGTCCGGAGAGGTATCCGGCGGCTTCACTGACATTGGTCTGCAGAAGTGCGAGAAGTGTTTCGGGCTGCGGAAAGCTGCCTGTCATGAAGTAGCAGTTCCATGTCACGAGGGCGGGGAGCGTCATGAGAAAGCCGGCGAGGAAGACATAGCAGGCTCTCTCTCTGACAAAGCGGGCAGGCGGCGAAAGAAGTGCGAGGATGCCCCATGTGGCGACTGAGAAGGAGAGGCAGCCGTAGAGATCCCATGAAGGGGTGAGGAGACCTGTCAGAAAGCGGACGGAGATCGCGGAAAGGGCGAAGAAAAGGAGCGGCAGCTGCCGGAATGCGGGGCGGTAGAAGGTGAAGAGGAGGGATAGTGTCACGCAGGTGAAGAAGATGGACACGTCGTTCCATGGCGGGAAGACTTCGCCTGTCACGGCAAGGTGCAGTCCGTAGATGAGGGTGAAGATAGCAAGCCCGGTGACCGCAAAGCGGAGAAAGGTATGTAGACAGGGACGCAAGGGAGACTCCTTTTGGTATAATGGGGGAGGGTTCAGGGTTAGCCCGTGGGGCGTGGTGCCCCTTGATTACGTGCGAAAAAGGTTCAGCAGGTTCTATAGGTAGTGCGAGGGCGGTGCGGCGCATTTCGTCATCCTGAGCGGAGAAAAACGTCGTGTGTTAAGGAAACGCTGTTTCAATCGCAGAATCAGATTTCATATGGATTTTTATACATAGTGTCGTCGACATTCTCCTTAAATAGCTCGCTATTCGCGTCGAATGTCTCCTCGCTCTGTATAAAAATCCAAGAATAAAATCTGATAACGATTTAATCAGTGTTTCCTTAAAAATGGCTTATCTGAAATAGGAGAACTGAGTCGAAGGATCTAAGGAAACGCTGATTAAATCGCAGAGTCCGACTTGGCATGTATTTCCATACAATGCTTCGTCATAACCCGCCTTAAATAGCTCGCTATTCGCGGCGGCTTATTCCTCGCCTTGTATGAAAGTACAAGAGCCAAGTCAGACAACGATTTAATCAGTGTTTCCCTAAGCGCCGCGGAGATTTGAAATTAGCGGTTTTCTCGTATCGAAAACCTAATCCCTAGCTACTAATTTTTAGTCACCAGTCACTCACCCCTGATTTCTAGGGCTACCCCCAAAAAAACATTAAACCATCATTTAACACATTTCATTATACCAAAGAGGGGTTGCTATGGATGAAAAAATGAAAGAACTGGACGCGCTTTTCGATTTCTTCCGTGAGATCGACAAGGAGAAGCTGATCGAGAGGAAGACGTATGTGACAGGTGCGGTGCGCTGGGAGAACGATGCGGAGCATGCATGGCACATGGCGCTGATGACGGTGCTTCTTTCTGAGTATAGCAATGAGCCCATCGACGTCTTGAAGACGGTGACGATGCTGCTCATTCATGACCTCGTGGAGATCGATGCGGGGGATACGTATGCGTACAGCGGCGTGTCGAAGGAAGAGCAGCACGCAAAGGAAGAGAAAGGGGCGGCGCGTATCTTTGGGATGCTGCCGAAGGAGAAGGGCAGGAAGCTCTATGATCTTTGGCAGGAGTTTGAGGCCGGTGAGACGGCAGAGGCACGCTTTGCTCACACGATGGATAATATCCAGCCGATGATGCTGAATGACTACACGGATGGAAAAGCATGGCAGCAGTTCGGTGTATCGCTTTCCAAAATTTATAAAAGAAATGAGTTGACGCCGAAGGGCTCCCGCGTCCTTTGGCGCTATGCGAAGGAGAGAATCCTTGCGCCGAATGTGGCTAAGGGAAGGATCCGGGACGAATGAGAAGCCGCCCGTTAGGGGGATAGGCCGCGGAAGACAGCACACCCTCTTGGAGAGTGTGCTATACTTATAGCTGTTCCATAGACGGGAAAGGGGCATGAAGGGTGTTGCTTCTTAGAGAGATGGCACGAGATCTTTTTCCCGCGCTGATGTGTGATAGTTGACGGGCGCTGCTTGATTGAGGGATAGGTATGGGTTGTCTTTTTAGTCTTTTCAAAGGCTTGCTTTATACAGCACTGCTTTTGCTGCTTTTGGCGGGAGGATTTGCCGGAAATATGGCGTATGAGGAGCTTTTTCATGCGCCTTGGGATCAGATTCTGGGGATCGAGAATCACCGGCGGGATCTTTCGCAGATCCATGAGATGGAGAATCGTTATGGCTGGCAGTCGGTGACGGTGCCATCAGAGGACGGTACACGGCTCAAAGGCTCGTACATCGAAAGTGGAAATCGAAACCACCGCGCCGTCATCCTGCTGCATGGTCTGTACCAGAACCGTTCCATGTGTGTGCCATATGCGGATATCTACCGTGAGATGGGCTACTCCGTCCTGATGGTCGATCTGCGCGGGCATGGCGAGAGCGGAGGCGAGTATCCTGACTGGGGCGTGCATGATATCGAAGACCTGAATGCATGGGTCGATTTCCTGAAAGCGAAAGACCCCTCGATGCAGATCGGCATCCATGGGATCTCTCTGGGTGCAGCGATGGCGCTCCTCTACAGCGGCAGCAAAGAGGGCTCGGCAATGAAGTTCTATGTCGCAGACAGCTCGTACGCGAGCTTGATGGAGCTCGGCCGTGAAAAGATCATGCGCTACACAGGCGATGATCGTCTGGTGCTCGGCATGGATATCTTGAATCCATTCTTTCAGGCGGCGCTCTTTATACATGACAGAAAGCTGCTGCGAGATCTCGATCCTCTAGTGCAGTCTGCCAAAGCTCGTTCACCGCTTCTTATCCTGCATGGAAAATCCGACACGCTCATCCCCTACGGCGCAGCAGAAGACCTCTTCTCCGAAGCCGGCAGTCCCAGAAAGGAGCTCTATCTTTTCCAAGGCGCCGGTCACACGATGGAAATGGCAGCCAACGGCCCTGCCTATCGAGAACATGTCCAAAAATTTGTGAAAAGTTTACAGTAGACAGACCGAGTTGTGGTAGAATAAGGGAAATGAAGTCTGAGCCATCATGGACAGCGGCGTAAGAGGTTCGTCGGGCTTTCCCGTCTTTCTGAAACGATCTATTTTCAAACGTCGGCTCTTCCGCCCCTGCTGCACCGGATGGACCCTTTTTCTCGGGAGGCGATACGCATGCAGAACGCAAATACTTTGGAAGCCATGGAAGTGGCACGGCAGCTGATCCTGGTGCTGAAAGGCACTGTGGAAAGTTTGCAGATGAATCTGTCGCAGGAACGCGATGACAATGAAGGACTGAAGCTCACCATCGAGTCGTTGGAAGACGAGAATGCGCGTCTTCAGGAAGAACTCTTCAAAGTCCAGGCGGGTGCCGTCGAAGAGAAGGATACAGCAAAGGAGAACCAAGCCGAAGCTATTGAAGCCATCGGTGAGAAGCTCGCCTTCTACTACAGGGATATGAAACGGATCGATCCGAAGAAGCTCACCGCAGAAGACGGCGAGACACTGTACAACATTCTCGACTATACCTTCAAGGCATTGAAGAAGGCCGGCGTGAAAATGGAGAAATAAGGAAACACGGATTTAATCAGCGTTTTCACAAATGCAAGCGGCATTGCGAGTCATGCAGTGCCGCTTTTGTCATGGAATGGGTGAACCCCGAAGTTTGAAAGCAGAGATGAGTGACTAGGGATTAGACTAGGAGACATCTGATTCCTGCATCGTCATTTCGGGCGAAGTAAGAAATCTTTGCCAAGGGACTCACGCTTTCCCCATATGTGCCGCGCTGTTCCGCTTTCCTCATCTGTCTTTCCTGCCGCCAGTGCCTTATCCGCCCCTACGGGGCACCTTCCCCTCGAGGGGAAGGTTTTGTCCGTCGTTATGCTTTTTCCACATATGCGTGTATTCGCTTTGATGTTATGGGGAAAGCGGTATTCTCGTATCGTAGCCTTCCCCATTGGGTAATGCTATTAAGTTAAGCGGAAGAACGTTCTTGGCTCCCCATCGGGGGAGCTGCCCGAAGGGCTGAGGGGGCTACG
>OLSX01001999.1_pt1 | contig 18806 bp, 17 predicted proteins | sample 1673141 | NCBI WGS metagenome assembly OLSX01 (sample SAMEA3136759, study PRJEB25190) | human gut metagenome | biome: human gut; feature: human-associated habitat; material: faeces | place: Austria | collected 2013
TGTTCAATAACTCAACTCAGCCCCGGTGCAGCAGCGCATCGGGGCTTTTTCATTCCCCAAACCCCTCATTTTTATGCTCTACAGCATATTTAAGTGTTAATTATTCTCATCGTGTGAAAATTTCCCGATTTTTATTTGGCGGTTCCGGATTTTCTTCTTACCTTTGCCAACGGTTTACAGATGATAGTAGTCTATCCGGCAGGGCGACCGTTTCGCCTATGGCTTCTTGCCGCAGGCTTTTTTTATGCCTAATCGGGAAAAATATTTTTCCTAACTGGGAAAATATATTTTCCTAACTGGAGAAATAATTCTCGCAATAAATGGCGGCTGCATGAACCGTAGATTTGATTAGTCCTTCCGGATAAGTCATCATCTGTAAACCAACGGGGAATGCAGCCGCCACCCTTTTGTACAATCGGCTGTTAATGGTTTACAGATGATGCAATATGCAGAATTCTATTTTAATTAGTGATGCTCAGGTGCGCCCTGCAGGCATCAGCGTAGAGGAGGGCATGAAGGCCCTCAAGTGTGAAATCAGGAAGCTCGCCAAGACCAAGAGCGAGACCTTCTCCTACCTTTGCGGGGAGGCGGTTACGTATGGCGAAGTAGCTATGACCATGGCAGGTTTCTTCGCCTTCATGGCAGCAGCTGTATTAGGTGGCTTCATTATGGGAGGGGAGGTGATGTAGTTATGGCAAAGATTGATATGCTTACAGATGTAGCGGAACGTCTTGCCGAGTACAAGATGTTCTATCCCGACGCCACGATTACCCGTGTAGGCTTCGAGGATTGCAATTCTATCTCTCACGAAGATGGTTTGAAGCTGAGCGAACAGGTATGCCACATGACACATAGCGGTCTGCTTCAGTTCGTGATATTCAAGAACAGGATGTATATCTTCAAGTCGAGAGAGTTTCTGAAGGTGGCTGCCGGCTTCAAGAATGGAGCCAGGGTAAGGTTCCATGATCCGCGCACGCCCGATGACCACCGTGAGAGCGTAATGCTTGCAGACGGAATGCGCTATGATGGCGGCATTCCTTTCATCTGGACCGAGGACAGCGATGCCGACTGCTTCATGGAGTGCAACACCTTCGCGGTATATTGGCGCCCTATAGAAGAAATGAGTGAAAAATAGCCAAACATCACTCATATGTTTGTCCTTTGACGCACAGCAAAGATTTCGTACCTTTGCACCGTGAGAATTTTAACACAAAAAGAATTATGAAAAAATAAATTTAAATTAAAATGAGTAACGAAAAAGATATCAAGACCGTATTGGACGGAGCAGTAGAAACTGCTAAAGAGATAATGACAACTGAGATATTCCATGCTCAGTTAGTAAAGAACACCGAGGCTATTAATAAGGAACGCGAGGAGTATGAGCATAAGCGCGCAGAACTTCAGCAGGACCTTGACGATCAGAAGACCTTCTGTTCGGTCTCTAACCGTAAGCTTCAGACGGAAAAGCTGGAATACAAGATACATGTCAACCGGCAACAGGAGATGTTTGAGAAGACTGAGTGCAACATCCGAGAAACCCTCAGCCAGGCGAACAAGGAATTCAATGAGAAGTATGCTAAACTGAAAAGCGAGCATGCCATGAAGAACCTGCAACTTCAGAACGAGCGGCACAAGATTTTCGAGGCTTACCGCAATTCTGGGGGGGCAAATCTTGCCGAAGACTCTCAGCAGATGTACCCGGAAGGATGGTGCTGACCAAAGCCTAAAGATGGAGGGGTAGAATAATAACGATAGTAACAAATAATTTTTAAGCAGATTATGGAAAATCAGAATAAAAATGCTGCAGCTAAGGTTGCAGCCAACATAGCAGAAGAAAGAAAGCACCCTATCTTTGAGGAGTGCGAAGTAACGAACGCCGGCAAACCGGCACGCGAATACATGCTCAGCATGAACGGTATGTATATCTCGGGCATTACCGATGAGCAGTTGAAGGAGATGCACGAGAAACTGGGTAAAATGCTCTCAGGGAAATAGAAAATTGTTTTTCTAGTCTATCATGTAATAAAGTGACAAATAATTTAATTTAGTCAATTCTCTAACTAAGGATGGCTGCCCGTGAGGGTGGCCATTTTTTCTGGAGCATAAATTTGGTTTTTCAGAAAAAGTGGTGTATCTTTGCACCCGAGAATTAGTAACACATTAAAATATACAGCTTATGGGACTGATAACGTATATACAAGGTTACTCCGCCATTATAGCGGTAGTACTGATGCCATTCCTGGTTAAGAGCAGGGTTCCCGCCTACTGGGTACTCTATCTTCTGTTCTGTACCATCCTTACCCCGCTGGTGGGGTATCCTCTATATCGGATCTGTATCCTCAAGAGATAGGGTACAGTCCTTTGCCCTTCGTCTGCCTGTTACTATATTTGCATTACTAATTAGTAATGTATAAAGAATATGGTAACAGACAGTCTTGTTAAAAAGAAATTCGTTCACGAGACTCTTCAGGCAGGTATCCTGAAGATATACTCCACCCAGGAGAACGTGGTGCGCAATCATTACAAGCGCCGTACCGGCCGATTGCTCACCACGCTTTCCGCTCACTCGTTCGACAGTCAGATATCGGGCGAGAACCGCACCATCTTCGTGCGCATCCTTCCTTATCTCCGTTTTCTGGATATGCAGTACCGGCAGCGCAACGACCGCATCAGCAAGTTCAAGCGCAGGAACCTGGCACTCTATAACCGCGTAGTCTGGGGTGTATTGTATCACGAAACGTTCCCCAAGCTTCGCTATGGCTTCAACGACGAAGTACGGAACAGTATACGTCAGGAACTGGAACAATCACTCAACCCACAAAAATCATAAGACACATGGCAAACAAACATTTAACGGAAGACGAAATCCGATATGCCGTAGACGTGAAGACTGCCGATGCGCAGAAAGCCATCTACAACCTGGAGCAGCAGAGCAAGAAGCTGCGCTCAGAGAACAAGGCGCGACTCAACCAGATGATCAGCCTGGAGGCAGCCAACAAGAAAGAGACGGATGCCTACAAGAACCTGAAGAAGCAATATACGGAAACCAGTAAGGAGATCCGCACACTTACCGACCGTATAGGCGAACAGACAAGCAAAATCGATATCCTGGATATGAGCATGGTGCAGCTGAAGAAACAGCAGAAGAGCCTGCAGAAGGAACTGGATAATACCGTGCAGTCGCTCAATCCAGAGGCCTATGGTGTGCTGGAGCAACGCCTGAAAGATGTTTCCGGGCGTATCTCAGAACTCAAGCAGAACGCCAAGAGTTTTGGAGAACTTGCATCTGATGATACCGTGAATGGTGTGCTTCTGGGTAATATGCTGACCAAAGGTGCAGAGCTCTTTGGAGAAAAAGTGAGGGAGTTCACGGATTCCATCGCAGAGCTCGTTAATGGCGGTCTTGAGATGGCAGAGCAGGCAGACGGTGTGACCAAGGCATTCAATGACTTGAACCAGGAAGGGCTGCTGGATAATCTCCGCAAGGCAACCAAGGGAACCGTAAACGATGTTCAGCTGATGACGGCTGCCGTAAAGGCTAACGATTTCCGCATTCCGCTGGAAGATCTGGGCAAGTATCTGGAGTTTGCCCAGCTGAAGGCGCAGCAGACGGGTCAGTCGGTAGATTACATGACCGACAGCATCGTGACCGGTCTCGGCCGCAAGTCCCCGTTAATCCTCGATAACCTGGGAATCTCTGCAGCAGAAATCTCGGAGAAGACCAAGGAGACGGGCGACTTCATGAAGGCTGTGGCAGAGATTGTAGATACCCAGCTTGCCGAAGCAGGAGAGACCTATATCAGCGCAGCCGACCGGGCAGCCCAGAAGACGGTAGAACTGCAGAACGCCCAGAAGGCTCTGGGAGACGAAATCCTCCCGCTCAAGGAACAATGGGATGATGCCTATGCAGATATGCAGCTGAACACCATCAGTCTCATTTCCTGGTGCGTAAAGCATCAGGGCGTGGTGAAGACGCTCGGCATCCTACTCACAGCCTTCACGGTTGTAGCGATAGCCACCAGCAACGCTATCAAGACGAATATCGTTGTAACCAAGGGTGCTGCCGCAGCCCAGCAGGCATGGAACGTAATCTGCGCTACCGGAACCGGACTCATGAAACTGCTGCAGGCAGGCTTCTACCTGCTCACGGGCAGGGTGACACTTGCCAAGAATGCTTGGACCGCCATGAACGTCACCATGAAGGCAAGCGTCTTCGGTCTGATTACTGCAGGAGTAGCTGCACTCTCCCTGAAGTTATGGGATATGCATAAAAAGCAGAAGGAGGCTGCCGCATCGGCTAAGGAACTGGAAACCATGGAGTTGGATCTGAACACCCAGGTGAACGAACAGACCGCCAAGGTAAAACAGCTCAACGAAACCATGCGCAACGAGAAAATCTCCATGGACCGCAGAAGGGAGGCTCTCAATGAACTCAAGAAGATTATTCCTGGTTATAACGGACTGCTCTCTGAAGAGGGAAGACTTACCAAAGACAACAAGAGTGCCATCGATGACTATCTCGTTTCTCTGGAGAAGGAAATCAAGTTGAAGGCATACAAGGACAAACTGTTGGATCTGTATAAGCAGAAAGGCGACCTGGAAGATAAGTGGGATGAGCAGAATAAGGCCTATAATGATGTAAAGACAGACAACATCCTTCATCCACAGAACAGTTTTATGAGAGGTGTCTCCAAGTTCTTCGGCACAGATACAGAAACAAATGCCGCGAAGGCGCTCTACAAGACTGAGCAGCAGATAGACCGCGTAAACGGAAAGATAGATGAGCTGAACTCCAAGATTGCGGATATCGGTATTGTGACTCCTAAAAAAGCCAGAGGAAACGGCGGTGGCGGCGGTGGCAGAACGGGCAATCATACCGGAGCAGGTGGCCATACCGGAACCACAAACACCACCTCCAAGCCTAATCCCGATGATATCGCATCGAAGAAGTTTTCTGAAAACCGACAGGCAGATATCGATGCAGCCAATCAGGATTACCAGCAGGACGTAAACAACTGGAACATGGCTCTCGCTCGGAAGAAGGTGTCTCAAGATAAGTACGACCTCGCCATGCAGGCTCTGAAGACTCAGCATACCGCCAACATCCTCGCCATCGAAACCTCGTATAGCGAGCAGTTGCAGAACATCGGAATTGCGGATGGCGCAAAGAAGAAATCACTCCAGGATAAACAGCAGGCGAACCTCCGGGCTGCAGAACAGGCTCATTTCGAGCAGCAGGTTGCAGTAGAACAGGCTTACCAGGATGCCCTGGCAAAGGTGATGGAGCAAGGCGAGACGCAGCAGGAACTGACCCTGGAACAGAAACGCGACCAGAAACTGGAAGTTCTGAAGGGATATTATCAGGCTGCGCTCAATATGGCCAAGCAGAACGGGGAAGATACTACCCAGCTTGAGAAGGCATATAAAGATGTGCAGAATCAGATAGAGGCGGAGTATACAGCCAAGCATAATGAGCAGCTTGCCCAGCAGGCTGACAAGGAGAAGCAGGCTAGGCAGGCTCTCGGTTTCGACCAGCAGAGCGAATACGACCGACAACTGGAATTACTTCAGCAGGCACTCAACAACCAGTATATCACTCAGCAGGAATATGAGCAGAGAGTGCAGCAACTGAAGAAAGAGTCCTTCGCAAAGCAGGCGGAGTACTATACAAACCTCTTCAGTAATGCCGTGACTTCGCTGCAGAATGCCGAGATGGCGAACGTCGATGCAAAGTATGATGCAGAGATTAAGGCTGCCGAGGGCAATACGGCACTCCAGGAGAAACTGGAGAAGAAAAAAGCCAACGAGAAGCTGAAGATACAGAAAAAGTATGCTGACGTAAACTTCGCCATGCAGGTAGCTCAGATTATCTCTAATACTGCAGCATCTATCATGAAGGCGTACAGCGAGTTGGGACCGATTGCCGGAAGTGTTGCTGCAGCCCTGATGGGTGTGACCGGTGCAGCCCAGCTGGCTGTGGCAAATGCTGAGCGCCAGAAGGTGAAGCGTATGACCCTCAACGGATCAGCTAGCGGAACCAGTTCTGCCGGTTCCCGTGTGGCAAGCGGACGCGAGAGTGGCGGACGTATCGATGTAGAGCGCGAGCAGGATGGCAAGCACTTCAACGCCGAGTATGCACCAGGTAAGCGCGGGTACGTAGATCATCCTACCGTTATCGTAGGCGAGGGACCTAGAGGCAGGAGCAAGGAGTGGGTGGCATCGAATGCAGCCCTGGAGAACCCTACCATCGCTCCGCTCATCAACCTGATGGATGCAGCCCAGCGTGCCGGACAGATAAGAACCTTCGATATGAGCAAGTATCTGATGGCCATGCAGGGCAGGGCGCTGGGTGGAAGCATCGCCCGGCAGTCTGCCCGGATCAGTCAGGAAATCGCTCCAGGAGGGGCAGATTTTTACGTCCGGACGCAGGAGTCTGCGCATCGCGATGCAGAAAATGCTACGTCGGGACGCAATAATGACGAGCTCCTGGAACTGCTCAGAGAGCTCAAGAGAGACGGAATTCGCTCGTTTGTATCACTCTCGGATCTGGACGCCAAACAGGAACTGCGAAACCAGGCGAGAAAATTTGCTAAAAAATAAAATCTTCTGAACATGAAAATAACAAATCTGGATAAAGGAAAGGCCTACCAGCTTGGCGAAGACGCCAAGCTGGAGGTAGAACGTACCAACCCGTTCTTCAACGATTACGGGGAAACGACCTCCCCGCTGGATATTCCGGCAAGCGATTACAACCGCATGATACTGAACTATCCCGATACCTTCGGTATGAGGGATAAGATGGTGGCTGCGAACGTAAGCATCGAAGATGGCGAGTATTTCGCCCAATGTAGGCAGATTGTTCTCTCGGCACAGCACAAGGGAAACATCTCCTCTTCATTCTATATCAACGACGGATCCTTCTACTCGAAGATACAGAATGTAAAGCTGAAGAGCATCTTCAAGGACGAGATGATACCGGGGGGCACAACCGTAGATGAGTGCATCAGGTTCTGCAGATCTCTCGTAGGAGGAGAGAACGAGAACTATGATATCTTCCCGGTTCTGCTTACCGACGATTCTGGCATGGATAAGGGATATACCTATAAGATACTGAACAAGCTGGGCATGAGAACTAAACTTCCTAATGCCAAGTACTGGAGATACAAGGAAGGTGGCGGCTACGAGTATGTGACTGCCCCGGAAGAACAAGGATTAGTTCTCTGCAACATGTGGTCCAATACCTTCTGGAACGCATATCCGGATACGGAATATGTAAACGAGATACCAATCAGTCTGGATAAGGGCTATTATATATCCCCGTTCATCCGTGCCAACTACGTTCTCAAGCGTGTTTTTAAATACTTCGGTTATGACCTCAAGGAGAATTTCTTTACCAAGACGGAACCATTCAACAAGATGGTGTTGCTTAATAATGTGATAGACGTGATGGTGAACGGACATATCCGCATCGAGGATCTTCTTCCGGACGTGTCGGTATCAGATTTCCTCTCAGTTTTTCGGAAAAAGTTTCTTTGTGAGTTCGTGTCTGACGAGGGAACACATACTGCAGATATCATCTTCCTGAGAGATGCGGTAGATAGCGTTCCAGTTGCGGATCTCACCCGTCAGATGACCGAAGAGCCTACCTTATCTTATAAGACTGCATCCGATTACAAGCGCGTGGTCCTGCGTGCGAAACACCAGGTAGATAGCGATGCAGAAGACAGCTATGACAATATCAAGGATATGATAGCGAATAATTCTGGCGCCTACTTCAGCAACGAAGAAGGCTGTTTCTACAAGGACGGATTTTCCGGCAACTATAAGGTGAAAGCCAAAATAGGGGAGTGTTCCCAGAGTTATGATGCCGGCGAAGATGATATTGATACGCAAGACGTGGAGATACCGGAGATGATACCGGAAGTAAGAATGCTGCAGTATAAACAGGAAGCGGACGGAGAGACTATCACGAGAGATATGGGCAGATGGCTGTATGTCGGAGATTACGCTACGCTCAACTCTTCGATGAAGGTGGCAACGGAAGACAACTCAGAAACCAGCGAAGATGCAGTCACAACTCCAGTCATGCTTGCCTTCCCATACATGGGAACCGATGACATGCCTTGCGGAACCGTGACGGCATACGATATTCATGTATCAGTTTCTGATAAATTTGGTACGCATCGGCCAGGAAATCCTACACCCCGGAAACTGTTCGACTATTCCCTGGTATATAATGGCGAGGATGGCATCTTTGAGAAGTTTTACCGGCAGTATGATCTCCTGCTCAGAAATTCACTCCAGGAACTCAAGGTAAAACTGCTCCTCTCCCAGTCGCAGAAGCAGAACCTTCCTTCTTATGCAAAGGTTGTGATCAGAGGTGTGAGTTTCTTCTTCAACAAGCTGAAGTTTACCCTCGGAGGAAAGAGCGAACCAACGGAAAGCGAGCTCAGAACCATCGCTCTCACTACTCCTGTTAGCGAGGCGAAGAGTCTGGAATCCGTAATGCCGGCGATGAACTGCAAATATGAGTGGATCGGATTCGAAGAGACGGTAGAGGTATCTAAGGGTGATTACTGGAATTCCGGAGATAACCGGGACCGCACATTCAAGATTATCTATCCTCCTCTCCCTTCAGCTGAGTACGTTGGCCAGAAGTATGGCCTGCAGAAATCATACGTAAGCCAGAAAACCCGACACGCAACGATGTTCCGTCACAGTAAATGGGTGTATCATTGTACGACCGTCTGGTTGGAATGCATACCGATTTCGTAGGGTTTTGTCCTTTGTTATATACCTGTATTATCTTAACTTTGCAAATATGACCAAAGCTATTTTAAGATGATACAGGTTTTATTACATCCAGATGCTCTGAGCATGGTAGGCTCCATGAATGCCTTCGAGATATACTGCAGCTCGAAGACAGATGTGGTTTTCGCCCTACGGTATCAAGGCTCAAGCACAAACATCGTTCAGCATACCTATACGCCGAACGATAAGAACCGAATTACGGTGTCCGTCAAGGATATCATCCTTCCTCTGCTCAGTTTCGAGGTGAAGGACAGTATTGAACCTTATATCCAGCCGAACATCATGAAATCCTTTGTGGCAACGGTTTACGAGGTTGGCAGCGAAGGCAGCAAGAAGGAATTCACCTTCTCCGTGATACGTGCCGGAGTAGACCGTTTGGCAGATTCGGCAGCAAATTTTCTGAAAACCAACTTCCTCACCTGGCAACCGCAGACGAAGGGGGTAACCTATTACTCTCCGGAATTTCTCACTTACTATGCAGCTGAAGCTAGCGAGGTGAAGTGTAAGGCATATATACCGGCCAGACACGGCTACGAAGAGAAGGTATTGACGCTGGCAAGCCTGGAGGCAGGAAAGGTATATACTGTTCCGGTACAATACGCCATCATCGCCAAACTATTAGGCGATGATGGCATTCTGCCCCATGTTTACGAAATCTGGGTAGAGCAGGCTGGAGAACGGGTTACCTATGTACAGCAATACTATGCCAGCGATATGAAGAGCGAGGAGGAAGAGTGGTTCCTCTTCGAAAATTCGTTGGGAGGTGTAGACTGTTTCCGCGCTTACGGCAACAGCGAAAATACTGCAGAACATACCCACAATGTGGCAGAAATAGAGGAAGACTCTGAGGAATATCGCGTAGATACCACCCGCAAGTTTAAGAAGAACACCGGGTTCCTGGACAAGAAGGAGCGCCTGTGGATGCTCGATTTCTTCCCGTCTCTGGGTAAGTATGTTTACCATGGCAATTCTCTTCGTAAGATAACCGTTACCGATAGTGACGTGAACTACGAGGCGAAGGAGCTGCCTTCGAACTACACCTTCACCTATAAATATTCAGATGCCCGTCCGTACCTGAATATTTCGCGCTCGGAAGTAGGAAGCTTCAAGCAGCTGGATATTCAGCTGCCGGATCTGGGAAATTTTACTATCGCCCCGCGACTTGTTGAATGCTCAAGGCTGACGCTCAGTAGCGGGGCTCTCTTCCCGGTTCAGAACCCATATTCAGAAGAGTGGGGAGTAACCACGCTGGCAGCTATCTTTACCCACTTTGTAGGACAACTGTCCAGTTCTTATACTGGCGGAGGTGGCGTTGGTCATAGTCATAATAATATCGATGTGCTGGACGCACTATCGGAATTCAACGGATATATTACCTATCTCAACAAGAAAATCAAGGCAGGATATGCCGATGAAACCGATGATTTTTCTGAAAATGGCAAGGCTAGCAGGAAGATCCTCCGCAAGGATATCGAAGATACGGCAAGCGCTCTGATCAAGTTTCTTTCAGGTGCACAGTTTGGAGGTTTTATTCCTGGAATACTTACAGGTTCGGGAGGACGTATCGATGAACGTGGAAACGCTGAGTTCGAGAGTATTACGTCTCGCAGTTCCATTATCGCTAAGGAGCTTATCGTGAACAGACAGACAGCTATGGAGAGTAACTTCGTCTTTACCGAGAGCGGTATGGTTGAGTCGGTGATGGGGAGTCCTTCGGCAACGGAGGGTGGTAATGTAACCTATGATTTGAAGTTGCAGAAGCGATGGGATAACGACTTTACGGCATTCAAGGAGAATGATGTTGTCTTGGCTTCCATCAATACCTTAGCCGAGAATGGCAAGTATTATGATATGTGGCTGCGAGTACTCTCGGTCAATACGGTAACGAACACCATCACAGTTGTATGCTATCCCGATGATGAAGTTCCTAGCAAGAAGAACTATCCACCTTGCGAGCTGGCTAGGTTGATACGCTGGGGAAATGCGGTGGACGAAGACAGGCAGAGTTGCTGGTATATCTCATCATCAGAGGGCTTACTCGTCTGGCTCGACCACGTTACAAAGCCTATCATTGACAAGACGAATTATTCTCTTGCGATGGGTAAGCTGCCAGATGCACTATCGTTCCTCTTTCAAGACTTCCCTACTGCCAATAAGCGTGATGGAGCGTTCTATGCTAAGTGGATGATGGCTGCATCATTCCAGCAGATAGACTATCAGGGCAACCCAATCTACACGACAAGAGACAGAGGTGTGTGGAGCTTGGCTGTGGCGCAAGGCGACAATCCTTACCGCAATGGAGACAGAACGATTGATACCGTCTATTACCTCGGGTGCAAGTGGCAATGCCTTGAAGATAAGACAACAAAGCCGCCGACATACTCATCTACCGCTTGGGCGTTCGTTGAAGGCAACCCTTATTTCACGCTCGAAATGCTATCATCGAAGCTGTGGAACTTCCGTCTCAACGACTTGATGGCAACGAACGCTGATGGCTCTTGGAAAGTATTTACTACTCTATCAGTAGTCGGAAGGCTCTACAATCAAGATGTGACCGATTCTATGGTCAATGTTGTATGGACTAGAGACAGCGGAAATCCAACGGCAGATAATAAATGGGCACTCTCTCACGCCAACTGCGGATTGTCGGTTGATTTGACCTATGAAGACCTTGGCGGTGCTGCATTCAAGATAGGTAGTGTGACATTCCGATGTGATGCCGAAATCAGGGATGGAGAGACGATGTATTCCGAAGATGTGAGTGTTAGTTTCTAATGTTGAACTTTAAAAGTGAAAGATATGCCAAAAGAATTAGCAGTAAGTGCTGACAAGATGATGGATATACAGGCAACCGCCTATTCCCAGTCTTGCAGCATAGAGATAGTTGGAGACATCATCAACAGGCAGCAGTATGACGGCATCGCCAACTCATATTCTCCGAATTACGCAATCCGTCCATGTACGATGTTTCCATCATGCTTCCTCATCGACCCCGACAACCCTAACGAGACGGGCACATTTAACAGTCAGTTGGATTCATTCAAATGGTCGGAGGTTTCTACTAGTGGAATTGTCGTGGTAGCAACGAGCGAGAAAGCCAGTGTGGTAAGTGGTTATGAAGCCACAACAGAGGGCTTGAACAAGGGAACTCTCTTTATCAAGTCTAACTCAGTTATCAATAAGCCGAGAACAATGCGGTTTGAGGGTAATTGGACTGACCCGATAAGTGGATATAAGTACACATTCATAGCCAATAAGCCGCTCTACCTTGAAGACACCACTAATGCAAGGGCAGAGATTATGCTTGATAGTGCTCCTACGGTGCTTTGGAATCCGCTCAAACACGCAAGCACAAGAACCATCACAGCAAAGGTAATGGTCGGTGCTATAGATAAGTCTGCGGACACAAAGGCAAGGATATGGTGGTATCGTATCTTGGATAACGGAACGAAGCAACTTATCTCTTCCGTTGACGATTCCGAGAACTATGAGATTACCGCCATGACAAAGGCTGCAAACGGTCAGATTACATCTATCACCGTCAACTGTGATATGATAGGTGACGGAATCGGATATGAGGTAAGAGCCTGCTATATCTACGAAGGAAGTGTTCCATCTTCTCCTCGAACAGGAGACCCGAAGAAGGTTACCTATATCAAAAGAACCATTCCACCCCTCACTCCTCAGTTCGTAGGCGATGGCTTCGGTCTCAATTCTGATACAGCTTTCGTAACTTGTCGGGCTATCGTAAGTGACAACAAAGGAGTCATTGACCCTTCTGTATGGAATAAGATTATCAGAGCGAAGTGGCAGAAAGTATCTTATGACAAGGTTGTGAACAATGGCGTAGTCACCATGACTGAGAATGTCACGGTGTTAGGGTACGGAGAGACGTTCAAATGTCCTTTCGAGGCGAAGAAGAGTATCCGTCTGACAATCGAAGACAGAGGTGCTTACGAGCTGATTGTTGACGAGAATGGCAATACCCTTGTGGATGAGGATGGGAACTATCTTGTGTCAAGGGAAATTGACGAGAACAGCTAATTATTGTTGAACTTTAAAAATATACGATTATGAGATATTACGTTAAGGTAACTAAGGAAGTCGCAGAGGTAATCACCAAGGCTGGTGTTCCGCTTACAATGACGCATGACGGTAATTGCTTGCTCTATCAGAGTGAGATGAATGATGTTCCTGGTGTTAATCTGAGTGCAAGAGCTGCCTATGCTGGTGGTGCTCTCATAGAGGAGTATTCTGCTCTAGCTGAGATTGACGGAAGTGTAGCTACCCCTGCATATTGCTATACCCCAGTCGAGTATGGTGGTGAGGGCGATACAAGGAATAAGGATAACGGATTTGGCGCAGATATGTCAGACGTGTCTTCTGAATCTGAGGTATCGACAGATAAAAAGGAAAGCGAGGTAACAAATGAGTAAAGCATCAATAACAGGACAGATTGTTGTGACAAGCAACGGAACGACAATCTACCCAATCCTTCAGTGTACGACAGGAGACGTTAATCAGAACTATGATGGCGAGTGGAATGCGCCTACTCAGATTTCGCCTGATTTCGAAGCTAGCGGTGCTAGGCATCCAGTCATAGTTATGCAAGCCTTTTCAGCAGAGCAGGGCGCAGGTAATAACTTCGACCTTACAAGAGGTTCTACAACATGGGTTGTTGGCGGTGTGACGTTGGCGTTCAATGGTTCGGGCGTTTCCACTAATTCGTTTGGTGGCGTGTCTGGTCATTTTACCATGGGGGCTGATGCTAGCGGCAATCCGACCCTTACTATCAATAAGAACCTTGTGAAAATCAATAGCGGTGATTCGTTCAACATCGAAGCAAGAACAAGTCTGTCGTTCGAAAACACAAACATCAATCTTAAAGCTATGTACCCAGTCTATATAGCCAAGGGCGTTGTCAGCTCAAAGCGAGTGAACATTCTCCCTACTTCAAGTACGAATCTGTTCACTATCACAGAGAAGGGCGGTAGCTGTACCGTCAAAGCAGAGGTGACGGAAGGAACGTCCGTGACATCTAGCGGATATACATTCAAGTGGTATCTGCCAGATTCTACCAACGCATGGGTACTCAAGCAGGATAGCGACTCTCCTACATTCACCATCAATGAGACAGACGTTGATTCATCTATCCTCGTTATGTGCGAAGCATACAAGGCAGGAAGTTTTTATGCGTCAGATACCCAGACCGTCAATGACGTGTCGGATGAATATATCATATTCCCGAACCCTACTGATGGCAACGGAAATGCTGTAGCTGAGAACTTCATTCAAAATTCGGGAGGAAGCATCGTATACGTTCCGTACATGCGCAAGCGTGGTTCTAAGACCAATATCGAAGATGTCGCATTCAGCATGACTTTATATTCCAACAGCGGTATTCCTATTTCGGGAGCACCAACGGTAAGCGGCAACAAGTTTACTGTTATGGAATCTGCAATACGTGCCTACAAGGGCGCAGTTTACGTAATCACAGGTGTTAAATAGTTAGCTTATGGTAAAGGTCTTAGCAGAAGTAACTGGCTCTATCTCCTTCTCTCAGAAAGGAGACAAAGGGCAAAAAGGTGCTCTTATGCGTGAACATGACGGTTTTGAATCGGGCAGTTATAAGTATCTTTCGGGTGCAGGAGAAGAGGCATACGTTGATGTTGTGTGTGTTAAAGGCAAATGGTATCAATGTACCAAAACGTATGACGACGCTACTTCTTCGCCTAGTTTGACCGATGGACATTGGACAGAGATGAGCAATTGTAAGTCGATAGCAACTCATCTTCTTCTTGCCGAGAACGCTACCATCAATATGCTCGGAAGCAATCAGATTAATCTGTACAATCCGTCAGGTGGCGCAATGTTTGGCTCGTTTAGGGTTGTTAGTGATGATAATGATTACGCTCTGTGGCTTGGCGCACCGAATGGGGCTGATGCTACATTCAGGGTAACGAAAGATGGTTCGTTATATGCGTCTAAGGGTATATTCGCAGGAGAACTGAAGAGTGTGACAGGCTCTTTTCACAGATTGACTGCGGTTAGTTCTGATGGAAATAAAAGCGCTGGTTCAATATATTTTGATAGTTCTGGCCGTATAACATTTGATGCAGATATTTATAATCAAGGATATAATTCTGCGGCGAAAAGAGGTTGGCGTTTCTATGCTAGTAATGTATGGTGTCGTTCATCCTTTGGGCATCGACAGAGTACATTGGCAGTAGTATCTGGGGATGTTATGCAAGTTTATCCTGACGGATACGATAGCGAAAGAATACCTGTGCCTCTAGAACGTGTTTCTTATGACGGTAAAATCGTATGCAAAATTCCATTGTATAGTCCTAATGAAAATTTGTCCGGATGTCCTATTGATATAGTAGTATTCAGTCCTATTAGAGCAATTGCTACATACTATTACGAGTTTGTACCTGGAGGAATAGGTAAGCGTTGGATGGCAATAAATGCCAATGACCGTAATAATGATATATATTTCAGTGATGTCGGTGGATGGCATCAACTTCATGGTGGAGAAACAATAAATCTTGTATATATACACCCAGAAATACTTACTCCTAGTCAGAATGATAAGACCTATTTCGGTCGTGGTATATTCTGGAGCGGAGTAAATGACTTGAATTGGTCGAATAGATAATCATAAAAGCAAAAATTAATATGAAAGTTAAGTTAGAACACTTGGAAGTATTTATGACACTCGACAAGAATCAGTGTCAGGTAGTTAACGCACGCAAGCAGATTGCAAACATCATCTACTCGCAGGGAGCAGGATTGGGGCTGGCAGGACAGGCTCTTGCAGTGAAAATGTGGAACGGAAGTGACGAGACTGAGTACACCGATGACGAAGTGAAAATCATCAAGGAACTCGTTGAACGAACTACCGCTCCCTGCTTCATTGACGCAGTGAATGCCGCTATCAGCAATTCGGCATCGGCAGAAGCGATAGATAAGTAACAATATCTTTTAAATACATAATATTATGGCAATAAATACAAGAAAAATCAGCGATTGGCTGTCCGCTAATGGACAAGCCATCACCAATGCTTCAGCGGCTAGCATGAAGGCTTATTTGGAGCGGAATCTCCGTTCTTTGCAGGATGGAGTGTACATCGCAAAGATGCAGAATGACGGATGGGGCACTCAGACCGGAGATGAGAACGCTGTAATAGGTTCGTATAAAAGAATCGAGCCATGGCAGACAACGGGCATCGGTATCTCGTCTGGCGATGCTGACGCAATCGTCATCCAGCATGGTGGCTACAGACTAGGCATTGCTCTGACTGAACCATCGGATGTAATGAAATGGGGAAGTGTGCAGAATGACAGTTCTGTCGGGTATCATCCATCGGGAGACTTGAACACCTTCGATGGCTCAACTCGTACTGCTGGCGTCATGGCGAGCAGCTACTACAAGAACGATGACCCTTCAACGTATGGTGTCGCTTACTGCTGGAACTACATGACGAGGCGTACTGAGGGCAGTAAGATTTGCCAGATTGGCAAGCACAACTGGTGGCTCCCGACCATGGGAGACCTTGCGCTTATCCATCAGCACTTCGAGACTATCAATCTCGCCATACAGCGCATTAAGGATGCCGGGGAGCAGCCTGTATCACTCTTGCAGCGGACGGATTACTGGTCGTGCGTTGAGGGTTCGGGCACGCATGCGTGGATTCTGAGTTTCGACAATGGCTTTCGGGGCAGCAACGGTAAGGTTGACCTTTCGAATCGAGTTCGTCCTGTTACAGCATTTTAATCATTTTATCTCTTCACCCCTTCACCTCTTTCCGACCGCAGGTCGGGCAAGCAAGGTTGGGAGGTGGAGAATTACGGACACATAAATAATAACAATATCACGAATAATTAGTGGCAATAAGTCAAAACATCTATGGCATTAGCGAAGGATTTACAGATATACAAGGATACTTTCGAGTTAGTCGATAAGCTCACCGCAATGAAGGTTGGGTTTCCGAGAATGTACCGTTACGATTTAGGTGAGAAAATGACAAGCGTTGCTCTTGAACTTTTCGAGTACATTCAGCTAGCGAATATGTATGCGGATAACAGACATCAGTACATGATGGGATTCCGTGTCAAATTCGAACTTCTCAAAACAATCCTTCGCCTTTGCTTCAAGAGAAAACTATTCTCAGAGAAGCAAGCGGCAGATATTTGCAGGTTGACAACCATCATCGGCAGACAGGCTACAGCTTGGGGAAATTCAAAGAAAGGTTAGTCCTGCTTTGAATAAAGCTAGAGTATAATTAGGTTAAGGCTTATTATAGAATGTGATTCTCCATAAATAATGGTCTCGCTGCTGTCAAGTCGCATCACCATTTGTACGGTGTAGTGAAGCAGCTAAGATGTATAATAAAGAGCGAGAAAATAGCGGACGAATTACTGGTCGTGCGTTGAGAATTCGGGCACGAATGCGTGGAATCTGAATTTCGACAATGGCAATCGGAACAACAACGGTAAGGTTGACAATTCGAATCGAGTTCGTCCTGTTACAGCACTAGTTAGGAGAGTTAGGGAGATAATAGTAATGGTAAAGGCAGAATATATTATAGCAGCTTACGAAGACTGCCGTAAAGGTAAGTCATCATCACCAGATGCGATAAGGTTTGAAACGTATCTGTTCGAGAATATAACGGACTTGGTTGAAAGAATAAACTCAAGGACTTACGAGCCGATGCCATCCATTACTTTTGTTGTCTCCCGACCTGTCTATCGAGAGGTCTTTGCCGCCAATTTTCGTGATAGAGTTATTCATCATTATATTGCCCTACGATTAGAACCGCTATTTGAGGGTGTTTTCAGCGATAGGACGTATAACTGCCGCTGCGGCAAAGGTCAGCTCTATGGAGTAAGGCAGCTTGCGGCAGATAATAAAGAATGTTCTGAGAACTTCACTAAGCCGTGTTGGTATCTGAAATGCGATATGAAAGGCTTCTTTATGAGTATCCCTAGAGAAGAACTTGCAGACAAAGTAGATGCGTTTATTTTAGACAATTACAAAGGAGATGATATAGAAGACCTGCGCTACCTGTCTCGTGTTACCATTATGAACGACCCGACAAAGAACTGCATTAAACGCTCGTCTGAGGAAATTATGGCAAAAGTTCCACTGGGTAAAACGTTACGAGGAGCAAAGAAGAACCACGGTCTCCCTATCGGCAATCTTACAAGTCAACATGACGCAAACTTTTGGCTCAATGATTTTGATTGGATGCTTGAGATAATTCTGCATATCTATTACCATGGCAGGTACGTAGATGATTTCTTCTTGATACATCAAGATAAACGGGTATTGTTAGCTTCTATCCCTAAGATAAGGGAATATCTTGCCAATATAGGCATTACCTTGCATCCGAGGAAGATAGAACTGCAATCCGTATATAAGGGTATTAAGTTTACTGGTATGGTCGTGAAGCGTGATAGAATTTATGCTAGTAATCGTATGGTAAGCAACTTTAAACAACTGGTGCATCATATGAACACATTGCCCGATAACTACACGATAGAGGAATTGCAGCACTACGTTTGTTCTATCAACAGCTATCTAGGATTAATGAAACATTGTGATAGCTATGCTATAAGAAAGAGCATTATGTTAGAAATGGATTTGAGATTCTATAAACACCTTTATATTAAAGGTCATTATGAATGTGTCCGTATCAAAAATAAATACAAGAGAGATGTAATTAATCGAAAGAAGCTAAAGAAACGTAATAGCAAGTATTTCGATTTTCTAATGGATAATTACTATGAATCAGATAAAAAGAAGAACACTAGAGAGAATCCCGACCGAGAAGGAAATCAGCCCGCTTCTCGACGAAGGTTATGAACTTGAGATGTACATCATCGATGGGCGCATACATGTAGAGTGCTATCCGCGTGATTCGTAGGAAAGTAGGATGAGGGTGTGTCATAAGTCTATGGCGCACCCTCTTTTATGTTATTTATTGTATAAT
>OLSX01002027.1_pt1 | contig 18582 bp, 19 predicted proteins | sample 1673141 | NCBI WGS metagenome assembly OLSX01 (sample SAMEA3136759, study PRJEB25190) | human gut metagenome | biome: human gut; feature: human-associated habitat; material: faeces | place: Austria | collected 2013
CGGCTTTTGCCGCGCCGCAAGGGAAGTGCATGAAATTACGCGCGCGTCGTCTCCACGACGATCTCGCCGGAGGCAATCTTCGCGGCCAGCTCCTCGACGGCGGCCTTGACCTCGTCGGGGACCTGCTGCGTCATGCCGCTGTCGCCGTAGCCGATGCCGACGTAGCCGGTCGCCATGTCGGCGGTCCAGGTTGTGCCGAAGCGGCTGTCGCCCGCGAGATAGGACTTGACGGCGTCATAGATGGAGCTGCCGACTTCCTTCTTCATGGAGCAGATGATGACCTCGGGGTCGATGTACTTCTGGTCGCTGTCCACGCCGATGGCGTAGAAGCCCTTCTCCTTGGCGGCCTCGAACACGCCGTCGCCGCAGGCGGAGGCGATCTGGAAGATGACATCCGCGCCCTGATCGTTCAGCGCGATGGCGCAGTCCTTGCCGACGGCGGGATCGTCGTAGGTGTTGGAGTAGTTCTTCACCACGCTGATCTCCTTGCCGTTCTCGGTGCCGTAATACTCGGCGCCCTGCGTGTAGCCGACGATGAAGTCGTTGATGGTGTCGGCGTCCTCGCCGCCGACCGCGCCGACCACGCCGGTCTCGGAGACCGCGGCGGCGATGTAGCCCGCAAGGAAGCTGCCCTCGTTCTGGGCGTAGGTGATGTTGAGCACGTTGGATACGGGCGCGCTGGTGGCGTTATCGACCCAGATCCAGTTGACCTCGGGATAGTCGGGCGCGATGGTCTCGACGTTGTAGAACTCCCAGCCGACGCAGACCACGATGTTCGCCTTCTCGGCGGCGTTCTTCATCTGAATGTCGTGGTTCTCGTTGTTGCACTCGATGACGATGGGCGTCACGCCGAGGTCGGCGACCATGCGGTCCAGGCCCTCCTTGGAGGAGTCGTAGAAGCTGCGGTCGCCGAGCTTGCCGGCTACGACCAGCGCGACGGTCAGACCGTCGGCGTCGCCGCCGTTGGGGTCGGGGCCGGGGGTTGGAGCATTTTCCTTTTTGCCGCAGGCGGCAAGGCTGAGCACCATCACGGCGCACAGCAGCACAGAGAGTAGCTTTTTCATTCCAATTTACCTCTTCAAAACATTGTAGTCTCTGCGCGGCGGATGCAGGAGAGCCGCGCAGGTATGCTCTATTATAGGCATTCCCGCGCGGCTTTGCAAGACCATATCGCAAAAATCGCGTTGTATTTTGTGCTCAGGAGGGCGTTTTTTCGCCCAACGCTTCGCGCAGCGTGCGCCAGCCGAGCATGGCACACTTCACGCGCGCGGGCATATGGGAGACGTCGCGCAGAGCCGAGGCCTCCTCAAGGCTGTCGATCTCCTCCTCGCTCGCCTCGCCGCGGATCATGCGCAGAAAGAGGTCGCCAAGCCGCAGAGCCTCCTCGCGGCTCTTGCCGACGATCATACCGAGCATGATGTCTGTGGAGGCCTGCGAGATGGCGCAGCCGTCGCCGACAAAGGCCCCGTCGGCGATGGTATCGCCATCGAGCTTGAGCTTGAGCTGAATTTCGTCGCCGCAGCTCGGGTTCACGCCGTCGAGCACGAGGTCGGCGTCCGGCAGATCGTGCTTGAACTCCGGGCGGACGTTGTGCTCGGTAAGGATCTCGTTGTAGAAAGGATTAGTCGTCATAGCCCATGCGCCCCCTGACGGTGGATAGGCTGCTGACCAGCCGGTCCACATCGGTTTTGTCATTATAGAATGCGAAGCTCGCGCGCACCGTGGCGTGATAGCCGAGGAAGCGGTGGAGCGGCTCGGCGCAGTGATGCCCCGCGCGGACGGCTACGCCGTCGGCGGCAAGCAGCTCGCTCACGTCGTGCGGGTGGACGTTGTCCACCGCAAAGGTCAGGATGCCGTTGTGCTCCTCCGCCTTGTCCGAGCCGAGGACGCGGACGTGCGGCAGCACGCGCATTCGTGCGAGGGCGTCGGCGGTGACGGCCAGCTCGCGCGCGTGGATGGTATCGAAGCCGACGCGCTCCACATAGTCGATGGCGGCGTGCAGGCCCGCCGCACCCGCGGCGTTGACGGTGCCGGCCTCAAATTTGTGCGGCACCTCGGCGAACACCGCGCCCTCGCGCGTGACGGACTCGATCATCTCGCCGCCCGTGAGAAACGGCGGCATCTCCTCCAGAAGCTCGCGCCGCCCGTACAGCGCCCCGATGCCCATAGGCCCGTAGAGCTTGTGGCCGGAGAAGGCGAGGAAGTCCGCGCCCAGCTCCTGTACGTTGACCGGCAGGTGCGGCGTGCTCTGCGCGCCGTCCACCACCAGCACCGCGCCCACGCGGTGCGCCAGCTCCGCGACCGCGCGGATGGGGTATTCGCGTCCGAGCACGTTCGAGACCTGCTGCAGCGCGACGACCCTTGTCCTTGCCGTGATGAGCGCTTCGACCTTGTTGAGGTCCAGACTGCCGTCCGGCTCACATTCCATGAACTTGAGCTGCGCGCCGGTCTGACGGCAGACCATCTGCCATGGAAGGATGTTGCTGTGGTGCTCCATCGTGGAGATCAGGATCTCATCGCCCGCCTTGACATGGCTGAGCCCGTAGCTGTAGGCCACAAGGTTCAGCCCCTCGGTCGTGTTGCGGGTGAAGACGATCTCCTCGCTCTGCGCTGCGCCGAGAAAGCGGGCGACGGCGGCGCGGGCGCTTTCAAGCGCTTCGGTCACCTCGATGCTCAGCGGGTAGAGCCCGCGCAGGGGATTGGCGTTGTGGCGCGTATAGAACTCCCGCTCCGCGTCCAGCACGCACTGCGGGCGCTGGGCGGTGGCGGCGCTGTCGAGATAGGCGACGTCACGCTGCGCGAGCAGCGGGAAATCGGCTTTATAATTCGTGCTCATTCGCGTTCCTCCTTCGTACACAGGACCTGCGCGAGCGCGCCGAGGGCGCGCGTGGAAAAGGCTTCGTCCTCCGCCATGCGCGCGAGCCGCTCCACGGCGGCGCGGGCGAGGATGGCTTCGGCGGCGGCGCGGTCGATGCCGCGGCTGGCAAAGTAAAAGAGCGTGTCCGCGTCCAGCTCGCCGATGGTCGCGCCGTGGCTGCCCTCGACATTCTCCTCGGCGCAGAGGATGACGGGGACGGTCTTGTTTTCCGCGTCCTCGCCGAGGAGCAGGACGATCTCGTTTTCGCTGCCGACCGAGCCGGCGGAGCCGCGCTTGAAGTCAATGGTGCCGCGGAAGACCTTTTTCGCGCGCTCCATCAGCGCACCGGAAGCGTGGATCTCGCTCACGGTGCTTTTGCCGAGCTGCTCAACGGTCAGATCAATGTCCGCCGTGTCGCTCCGGCGGGCGAGGTAGCCGAGGTCGACGCGCAGCGCCGCGCCATCGCCCGCAAGGGCGATCTGGTGGTCGGCGTAAACAGCGCCGTCGCCGAGCTGGAGGGAGATAAGGTCGAGCTTCGCGTGTTCGGCGAGCTGCGCGCTCAACTCGTGGCGCAGCACCGCGCCCCGCGCGGGATTCAGAAGCTGCACGACGCGAAGGTGCGCGCCCTCCGCCACGGTGAGCCTTAGCTCCGCGGCAAGGGGCTGCGCGGCGGTGCAGACCTCAAAGACGGTCAGCTCCGCGCCCGCCTCGGCGGTCACGGTATAGACGCGGCGGCCGTAGGCTGCGCCGCCGTCCGCAGCCTCGATGCGGAGAGGGGCGTTTTTTCCGGAAACGGCGGTGAAGCGCTCGTTCGAGAGCAGCGCCTCCGCGTCCGTGTCCCAACGGACGGCGGCCTCGTTCACGCCGAGACGGTTCCAGGTGCGCGAAGCGGGACGGTTGACATAAATCATTTTTTCCATATCGTTCGCTCCTTTCGCTCAGCCGATGCTGCCCTTCATCTCAAGGCGGATGAGGTTGTTCATTTCCACGGCGTATTCCAGCGGCAGCTCCTTGGATACGTTGTCCGCGAAGCCGCTGACGATCAGCGCGCGGGCGTCCTCCTCGCTCATGCCGCGGCTCATCAGGTAAAAGACCGCGTCGTTGCTGATCGCGCCGATTCTGGCCTCGTGACCCACGGCGGCATCGCGCGTCTTGATATCCATGGCGGGGATGGTGTCCGAGCGCGATTCAGAGTCGAGCATCAGCGACTGGCAGGAAACCGCGCTTTTCGCGCCCTTTGCGCTCTTTTCCACCACGACGCTCGAGCGGAAGGTGCTCACGCCGCCGCTTTTGCTGATCGAGCGCGTGTTCATATAGCTGCTGGTGTTTTTGCCGACATGGACGACCTTTGCGCCCGTGTCGAGGTCCTGCCCCGCGCCGGCAAAGGTCACGCCGGTGAACTCCATGCGGGAATCGTCGCCCTTGAGGATGCTCATGGGGTACAGGCAGCCGACGTGCGAGCCGAACGAGCCGGACACCCACTCGATCGTGCCGCCCTCCTCCACCAGCGCCCGCTTGGTGTTGAGGTTATACATATTCTTCGACCAGTTCTCGATGGTCGAGTAGCGCAGCTTGGCATTCTTTTTGACGTAAAGCTCCACGCAGCCCGCGTGGAGGTTCGCCACGTTGTACTTGGGAGCGGAGCAGCCCTCGATGAAGTGCAGGCTCGCGCCCTCGTCCACGATGATGAGCGTGTGCTCAAACTGACCCGCGCCCTTGGCGTTGAGCCGGAAGTAGGACTGGAGCGGAATGGAGAGGTGTACGCCCTTGGGGACATACACGAACGAGCCGCCGGACCACACCGCCCCGTGGAGCGCGGCAAACTTGTGGTCGCGCGGCGTGACGAGCTTCATGAAATACTTGCGCACCATGTCGGCGTACTCGCCCTTGAGGGCGCTTTCCATATCGGTGTAGACTACGCCCTCGGCGGCGATCTCGTCGCGGACATTATGGTAAACCAGCTCGGAGTCGTACTGCGCGCCCACGCCGGCGAGCGACTTGCGCTCCGCCTGCGGGATGCCCAGACGCTCAAAGGTGTCCTTGATGTCCTGCGGCACGTTCGCCCAGTCGTTCTGCATCTTCGTGTTCGGGCGGACATAGGTGGCGATGTGGTCAATGTCCAGCCCCTCGAGCGAGGGGCCCCAGTCGGGCAGGCGCAGCTCGTTGTAGATCTGGAGCGATTGCAGCCGGAACTGCTGCATCCACACGGGGTCGCCCTTTTCCTTGGACAGCTTGTCCACGATCTCCGGCGTCAGACCGGACTCCATGCGGTAGGCGTCGTGCTCTGCGTCGCGTATGTCGTAAATGCTGCGGTCTACGTCCGCAACGTAGGTTTTTTCTCTGTTCTCTGTCATGCCGATGTCACCGCCTTACTCGGTCTTCAGGCTGCCGAAGCCCTTTTCGTTGATGGCCTCGACCAGCTCGGCTCCGCCGTTTTTCACGATGACGCCGTTTTCCATGACATGCGCGGCGTCGACGTGCAGCGCCTCCAGAATGCGCGTGGAGTGCGTGATGATGAGGAGCGAGCCGTGCGTGCGCTCACGAAAGAGCCGCACGCCCTCGGACACCGTGCGCACGGCGTCCACGTCCAGACCGGAGTCGGTCTCGTCAAGGATGGCGAGCTTTGGCTCGAGCATAAGCATCTGCAAAATTTCGGCTTTCTTTTTCTCGCCGCCGGAAAAGCCCACGTTCAGGTCGCGTTCGGCGTAGCTCTCGTCCATGTTCAGCAGCTTCATGGTCTCCCTCAGGCGCTTTTTGAAGTCCCAAAGCCGCAGGCGGTCGCCGGTCTTCTGCTCCAGTGCGCTGCGGATGAAGGCGCTGAGCGTCACGCCCGGAACCTCCAGCGGGTTCTGGAAGGAGAGAAAGATGCCGCGCTTGGCGCGCTCATTGACCGGCAGGGCGGTGATGTCCTCGCCGTCAAATACGATGCTGCCGCTCGTCACGGTGTAGACCGGATTGCCGGTGACGGCGTAGCCGAGCGTGGATTTTCCCGTGCCGTTCGGCCCCATGAGAACGTGCGTCTCGTCGCGCCCGACCGTGAGGTCAACGCCGTGAAGGATCTCCTTTTCCCCCGCGCTGACGTGCAGGCGATTGACCTCTAAAAGTGCTTCGTTTTTCATGCTGCTTGCCCTCGTTTCTGCGTCTGTCCGATCGGACAGCTCTATAATCCTATCAAGTTGATAGGATTATAAGACGATAAACATATAATGTCAATAGGGATTATAAAAATTTTCGGGCCGTCCGCACCTATTTGAACACTTGCACAGACTGCGCCGCGCTGGTATCATAAGGGCGAGGTGAGAATATGGCAACAACAAAGGATTACATTGAATACGTCTGCGAGCGTCTGCACGGCGCGGGCGGGCTGCGTTACCGCAAGATGTTCGGGGAATACATGGTCTATATCAACGATAAGCCCGTGCTGCTCGTGTGCGACAACACGGTGTTCGTGAAGATCGTGCCGGAGCTTGCCGCACTCATGGCGGGCGCGGAGCGCGGCCTGCCCTATGAGGGCGCGAAGGAGCACTATATCCTCGATATCGACGATACCGACCTCGCACGGCAGGTCGTCGCGGTGCTGGAGACGGTCACGCCGCTGCCGAAGCCGAAAAAGAAGAAGGCCAAGTAGCTTGCCAGCGCTGCGCCGGTGTGCTACAATAGGCAGGAAAATAAAGGGCAGCGCCGCGCAGACACAATTGCGCGGTGCTGCCCGGGAAAAGCGAGGAAGCGAACCATGGAATACGATCTGCCCGTCGCGCAGATGGCGCGCGGCGACGATATCGAGGGCTTTTACGTCCTCAAATCCGCCTTTTCCAAGGTGGCGAACAACGGCAAGCCCTTTTTGAACCTGACCCTTTCGGACCGGACCGGCGCGGTCGACGCGAAGGTGTGGGACTACCCCGGCCCCATCGGCGCGGCGGACGAGGGCAAGGTCGTGAAGATCCGCGGCAGTGTGTCGGAGTTCCGCGGGGCCTTACAGGTGACGGTGGAGCGCATCCGCCTCGCGGGCGAGGACGACCGTTACGACGTGACCGCGCTCGTACCCACCGCGCCCATCGACGGGGAGGCGATGTACGCCTCGGTCGAAGCGCTGCTCGACTCCATCACGGACGCCGATTATAAGGCGGTCTGCCGTGAGCTGCTGCGCCGTCACAGCGAGAGCTTCCGCACCATCCCCGCCGCCAAGAGCGTCCACCACGGCTTTCTGCATGGCCTTCTGATGCACACGGGCAATATGATGCAGCTCGCCGACTTCCTCGCCGGTATGTATGCCGACACGGTGGACCGCAGCCTGCTGCTCGCGGGCACGTTCGCGCACGATCTGCAAAAGGAGCGCGAGTTCCGCTTCTCCGCCCTCGGCCTGGTGACGGACTATTCCGTGCCGGGCCAGCTGCTCGGCCACCTTGTCATGGGCGCACAGGAGATCGCGGAGATCGCGAAGGAGTTGGACGTTCCGGAGGAGAAGTCTGTTCTGCTCCGGCACCTCGTTCTCTCCCACCACGGCGAGCCGGAGTTCGGTGCGGCGGTGCGCCCGGTCTGCGCCGAGAGCGAGCTTTTGAGCTACATCGACATGATCGACAGCCGCATGGAGATCTACCGCGAGGTGCTCGGCGCCACGCCGCTCGGCGGCTTCAGCGACCGCGTATTCGCGCTCGACGGCAAGAAGCTCTATCACCACGAATGAGGAGGAAAAAGGGATGCATCCATACTTTTCGGTCATGGACGAGCGCTGGTTCCACCGCGCCTTCGTCTACACCGGCTCGGTGACCGACCGCGAAAAAAACCTCGACTTCCGCTACCGCTATGAGCAGGTCAAGGGTGACGACGGCGACGCGCTCAAGGCCTCGACCTACTCCGACCTCTGCTACGAGCTGGCACAGGACGTGGAGGAGGAGACCTTCCCCTGGACGGACGAGGGCGTGGAGGCGCTGAAAGCGTGGTATCAGTCGCAGTACGAAAAATTCCTCGCCGCGCATGAGGCATGAAGCATGATAAAAAAGGGGAGACGCTTTCCGTCGGAAAGCGTCTCCCCTTTTCGGTCATTGCAGGCGGACCTCTGCGCCGGTGAGGGCATCGTCCTCGTGCGAGACGAGCAGGACGATCTTCTCCCGTGCGGCCCGCGCGACGCAGCGCTGCGCCGCGGCGCGGTTGTCCGCGTCGAGTCCGGTGAACGGCTCATCGAGTGCGAGCGCGTCCGAGGGCGCGAGCAGGGCGCGCGCGAGGGCCAGACGGCGCTTCATGCCGCCGGACCAGTCCCGCACCCGCTTGCCTCCCGCATCGCCGAGCCCCAGCTCCGCGAGCAGGGCGCGCGAGGCGGCCTCGTCGTAAGCCGCGCCGAGCGCGAAGCGCAGGTTGCCCGCAGCGTCGAGCTGTTCGAGCAGGCGGTCCTCCTGAAAGACCGCCGCCCAGCGGAAACAATCGGCGTTGGTCGCGCCGCCGTCAGGACTCTCCAGCCCCAGCAGGATGCGCAGCAGCGTCGTTTTGCCGATGCCGGAGCTGCCCGTGACGCGCGTGAGGCCGATTTCGGCGGTAAAGCTCACGCCTTGCAGCCCCGCTGCGCCGCCGTAGCTTTTGCGGAGATCTTCCACCCGAAGCTCCATCAGGCGCACCACCTTTCCGTCAGCGCGTCCACGCCGCGCAGGAACAGCCCTTCAAACAGAACGGAGAGCAGCACGATCACCGCCGTCCACGCGAAGAGGTCAGCGGTCTGAAAGTAGACCTTGGCGGTGTAGAGCCGTTCGCCGATGGTGCCGGAGCACAGGCCGATGACCTCCGCCGCCGTGCCGGCCTTCCACGAAAGGCCCAGCGCCGTATCGGCCGCCGCGCGGAAATAGGGCAGCACCTGCGGCAGATCAACGCCGCGCAGCCGCCGTGAAAGCGGTATGCGGAACACCCGCGCCATCTCAAGAAGCTCGCGGCTCGTGCCGCGGATGCCCTCAAGCACGTTGCGGTATACGACGGGGAAAGCCATCAGCGCGGCGATGAAAAGCGGCAGCCGGCGGCTATCGAGCCACACGAGCGCGAGGATGATGAACGACGCGACCGGCACGGCCTTGACAACGGACACAAGCGGTGCGAGCAGCTCCTCGGCACGGCGGTACCGCGCGGCAAGCGCGGCAAGCACGACCGCCAGCGCGCAGGCGAGCAGAAAGCCGCCGAGGATGCGCGCGGCCGAGGTGAGCGCCGTCCGCCAGAACGCGGCGGTGACTGCCAGCTCCCCGAGCCGCGCGAGCGCCGAAAGGGGAGAGGCGAGCAGCAGCGCGCCGTGCGGGTAGAGGACGGCGAGCGCCATGCTCGCGCCCTGCCACACGAGCAGCCAGAACACGACCGCCCAAAGGCGGACGCTTTTTTTCTTCGGCTTCACGGCGGTCATCTCCTTTCTTATGGGGTGTCGGCCTTACTGCGTGACGGTGGTGGGACAGCGCCCGCCGAAAAGATCACGCAAAATAGAAGCTGTTATCCGGCATCGCGCCGCCGACGGCGGCGGGGTCGGCGTTGTAGAGCACAGAGAGATAGCCGGGCAGCTTTTCAAGAAGTTCTGCTCCTGTGATGCAGACAATATTGCAGTAAGGCAGGGCCTTTTCCGCTACGGCGGCATCCACGATGCCGTATTCGCCGATGAGCGCGGCGGCGTCGGCGGTGTTGGCGTTGACCCAGTCCACGCTTGCGGCGTAGGCGGTGAGGAAGCTGCCGACGGCGGCGGGGTGCGCCTCGACAAAGTCACTGCGGGCGACGATCACGCCGGTGATGAGCGCGGAGCCATTGTCCAGCTTATCCCACTCCTCGGTGAGATCGAGCGCCATGCGCAGACCGTCAATTTTGCTCTGCGCGACGGTGACAAAGGGCTGGGGCAGCAGGGCGATGCTCGCCTGACCGCTTGCCAGCGCCGCGACGCATTCGCTGTGCTCGCTCTTCCAGTCGAGCGTCACGTCGGCGTCGGGGTCGATGCCGTTTTCGCTCAGAAGATAGCGCAGGGCGTACTCGGGTGTGCTGCCCTTGCCCGCGGCCACGACGGTCTTGCCCTTGAGGTCGGCGAGGGACTGCACGCTCTCGCCGTTTTCCACAATGTAGAGAACGCCCAGTGTGTTGACCGCCAGCACCTGCACCGCGCCCTCGGTTTTATTGTAGAGCACGGCGGCAAGGTTCGCGGGCACGCAGGCCATGTCCAGCTCGCCCTTGATGAGCGCGGGCGTCACCTCGTCGGCGGAGCCGGCGAGCGTGAAGTCATAGAGCGGTCCGTTCGCGGAGGAGGGCGCGTCGCTCATGAGCTTGACAAGTCCCATCGCCGTGGGACCCTTGAGCGCGGCGATGCGGGCGGTGACAGGGGCCTCGGTCTCCTGCGCGGGCGTATCCGGTGTTTCGGCCGGGTCGGTGGTCTCCGCGGGCTTCTGCGCGCAGGCAGCGAGCGAGAGGACGAGGGCCAGCGTCAGGCACAGGGCAAAAAACTTTTTGAGTGATTTCATTTGGCAACTTCCTTTCTGATGGCGGCGTCGGGGGCGTAGACGGTCTTGGCGGTGATGCCGTCGAGTCGGCCCAGCTTGCCCGACAGGGCGGAGATGACGTCGTTCGGCGCGTCGAGCGCCACACTGATGATGTTCACGCCGCGCTCCCGGTAGGGAACTCCCATCCGTCCGATGATGTACGGCCCGTATTGGTGCAGCAGCTCGTTGAGCGCCTGCACGGAGCTTCCCTCCTGCACGATGACGGCCAGCACGGCGACGCGCGTTTCCATAGACATGACCTCCCGAAAAATAAGAGTATCCCTCCCGCCGCACGGCAGGAGGGATGGAAAAACCGGTACCGGACACAGCCGCCGGCTGTGCCTTGCTTTTCCTCCTCTTTCGGCTCGGGCTTGCCCTCGCCGGCAGAACGGCAGAATAAATGATACGGTCCGCCGGTCAGAGCATACTTCCCGGGGACGAAGCGATGATAGCACAGAGCGTTCGCGCTGTCAAGCGCAGCGCTCAGAACACCACGACGAGCAGCATCTTGAATGGCTCCTGCCCATACACCGCGTGCGGATGCCTGGCGGGCATGACGATACTCTCGCCCTCGCGGAGCAGATACTCCTTGCCGTCGATGGTGATGCGGCCCATGCCATCGAGACAGGTCACGAAGGCGTCGCCGCCGGACTCGTGCGTGCTGATCTCCTCACCCTTATCGAAGGAGAAAAGCGTTACGCTCAGCGCGGCGTTCTGCGCGAGCGTCTTGCTCACGACCTGCCCCTTCTGATAGGCGACCTCGTCCTTGAGCGTCAGGACCTCTGCCTTGGAAATGTTCTTCAAACCGGTCATGGAAACAAACCTCCTTGTCATGCCGTGCCTTAGTTTATGGAGAATTATAGCAGAAAAATGGAAAAGCGTCTGTTGCGGACGCAACACCGCGAATCAAAAATTTTGCCGCATCCCGGCGAAGACTGCGGCTTGACATTTGGAAACGATACCTATATTATAAAAGCCACACTTATCATGCGGAAGTGTTGCCAAAAATATACCGGAAAGCGAGGGGAGCAGAGCATGGAGCACATTACCAGCCGCCAGAACGCGCTGATGACGCACATCCGAAAGCTGAACGCCTCCCGCGCCTATCGCCGCGCGAGCGGCGAATACCTCTGCGACGGCGTGAAGCTGCTCGAGGAGGCGCTTCGGTGGAACGCGCCGCTCAAAACGGTCGTGCTTTCCGAGGGCGTGGACGCTCCCGCGCTTCCCTCCGGCGTGCGCGCCGTGCAGGTGCCCGCCGATGTGATGCGCTCGATCAGCCCGATGGAAACGCCGCAGGGCGCGCTCTTTACCGTGCGCCTGCCGGACACCGCGCTGCCCGAAATGCTGACCGGCGCGCACTACCTTGTGCTCGACGGCGTGCAGGACCCCGGCAACGTGGGCACCATCCTGCGCACGGCGGACGCCTTTGACTGCGACGGTGTGTTTCTCGTCAACGCCTGCGCTGACCCCTACAGCCCCAAAACGGCGCGCGCCACGATGGGCGCGGTCTTTCGCCGCGATGTGTACCAATGCACGGCGGACGAGCTGTGCGCGCTGCTTCAAAAGTGCGGCTTGCCGCTTTACGGCACGGCGCTGCGGAACGACACCGTGAGCCTGCGCGATGCGGAGCTTTCCCGCGCGGCGGTCGCCATCGGCAGCGAGGGGCGCGGGCTGAGCGCGGAGCTCCTTTCAAAATGTGAGAAAACCATCAAGATCCCCATGTCGCCGCGCTGCGAATCGCTCAACGCGGCGGTCGCCGCGAGCGTGGTGCTGTGGGAAATGTACCGATAGAGAGGAGGGAGCGGACATGGCGGGACTCAAATACTGGGTCTGGCTGAACGAATGCCGGGGGCTGACGAATCGCTCCCGCGCGCTGCTGCTCGACCACTTCGGCTCGCCCGAGGATGTCTACTACGCCGACGAGGCGGAGTATGCGCTGGTCGAGGGCTTATCCAAAAAGCAGATCGAGCTGCTCGCCGACAAATCGGCGGACGGCGCGGACAAAATTCTCGGCGATTGCCAGCGTCTCGGCCTGCGCATCCTGACGATGCAGGACGCGGACTATCCCGCGCGGCTGCGCGGCATCTTCGAGCCGCCCTGCCTTCTGTACGTCAAGGGCACGCTGCCGGCGTTCGATGAAGAGGTCGCCGTGGCGATGGTCGGCACGCGCTCGTGTACGCCCTACGGCACGAGCAGCGCGGAGAAGATCGCCTACGGCTTGGCCAAGCAGGGGGCGCTCGTCGTCTCCGGTGCGGCGCGGGGCATCGACTCGGCGGCCCACCGCGGCGCACTCCGCGCGGGCGGCGTGACCATCGCCGTGCTCGGCAACGGTCTGGACGTGGTGTATCCCGAGGAGAACGCGGGCCTTTACCGCGACATTGCCGCCACGGGCGCGCTGCTGTCCGAATACCCGCCGGGAACGGCGGCGGAGGGCTGGCATTTTCCCATCCGCAACCGCATCATCAGCGGCTTGTGTCTTGCGACCGTGGTGGTCGAAGCGCCGCTCGAGCGTTCGGGCGCGCTCATCACCGCCAATACGGCGCTCGAGCAGGGACGCGACGTGTTCGCGGTCCCCGGCCCCATCGACGCGAGCGCGAGCCGCGGCTGCAACCGCCTCATCGCCGACGGCGCGGGTCTTGTGAGCGAGAGCTGGGACATTCTGCGCGAGTATCAGGCGATGTATCCGCATAAAATTCTCGGTGAGCGCGTCGAGCTGCCCCACGCGCTCGGCTATCAGGCGCGGACGGAGCAGGCGGAGGCAAAGGCGGCGGAGACGCCCGCGGAAGCGGAAGCGCTGCCGGCGCTCGACCTGACCGGCGACCACGGCCTGACGGACGATCAGATGAAGCTCCTGCGCGAGCTCGCGCAGGGAGAGAAGCAGGTGGACGATCTGATCGAGCTGACGCAGATCCCCGCGCGGCGCGTGCTTTCGGCGCTCACCATGCTCGAGCTCGACGGCTATGTGGCCCAGAGCGGCGGCAAGCGCTTTTCCATTCAGGTGGAACTAAAGGAATGAAGGAGTCAAATACATGGCAGAAAAAAATCTGGTGATCGTCGAGTCTCCGGCCAAGGCGAAAACCATCGGGAAATATCTCGGCAGGAGCTACACGGTCAAGGCCAGCATGGGCCATCTGCGCGACCTGCCCAAGAGCAAGCTGGGCATCGACATCGAGCACGATTTCGAGCCCGATTATAAGCCCATCCGCGGCAAGGAGGCTCTGATCCGCGAGCTGAAGGAGGCCGCGAAGGAGAGCGACACCGTCTATCTCGCAACCGACCCGGACCGCGAGGGCGAGGCCATCTCGTGGCATCTCAAGTATCTGCTCGACCTGAACGATCAGAAGGCCAGGCGCGTGACCTTCAACGAGATCACGAAGAACGTCGTGCAGGAGAGCATCGCGCGCCCGCGCGAGATCGACCAGAACCTCGTGGACGCGCAGCAGGCGCGCCGCGTGCTCGACCGCATCGTGGGCTACGAGCTGTCCCCGCTCCTTTGGAAGAAGGTGCGCCGCGGCCTTTCTGCGGGCCGTGTGCAGTCCGTCGCCACGCGCATGGTGGACGAGCGCGAAAAGGAGATCGAGAGCTTCAAGCCCGAGGAATACTGGACGCTCGACGCGCAGCTTCTCGACGAGCGGAGCCATAAGACCTTCACCGCGCACTATTACGGCAAAAACGGCAAGAAGTTCGAGCCCTCCTCCCGCGAGGAGATCGACGCGGTCATCGCTGACACGAAGAGCGCGGTGTTCGCGGTCAAGAGCGTCAAGCGCGCAGATAAGCAGCGCTCGCCCTCCCCGCCGTTCACCACCTCCACGCTCCAGCAGGAGGCCAGCCGCAAGCTCAACATGACCCCGCGCCGCACCATGGCGATCGCCCAGCAGCTCTACGAGGGCGTGGACGTCGCCGGCGAGGGTACCGTGGGCCTGATCACCTATATGCGTACCGACTCGCTGCGCATCAGCGAGGAGGCGCTTGCCGCCGCGAAGAGCTTCATCCTCGGCCGCTACGGCAAGGACTATTATCCCGCTACGACCCGCCGCTTCAAGGCCAAGGCCGGCGCGCAGGACGCGCACGAGGCCATCCGTCCTTCGAATGTGGACTTCACGCCCGAGCGCCTCAAGGGTGACCTTACGGGCGAGCAGTATCGCCTCTACCGGCTCATCTGGAGCCGCTTCCTCGCCAGCCAGATGGCGAACGCCGTCTACGACAGCGTCGCCGTCGAGATCGCCTCGGGCGTGCATGAATTCCGCGCGAGCGCGAGCAGCCTGAAGTTCTCCGGCTACACCGCCGTGTATGAGGAAGCCCGCGACGACGACAAGGAGGAAAAAACCTCCCCGCTGCCGCCGCTGACCGAGGGGCAGACGCTGGAGCTGCAGGGCTTCGACGAGGAGCAGCACTTCACCCAGCCCCCCACGCGCTACACCGACGCGACGCTCATCCGCGCGCTTGAGCAGAACGGTATCGGCCGACCCTCGACCTACGCGCCCACGGTCTCGACCATCATCGACCGTGAGTACGTCGTCAAGGAGGGCAAATTCCTGCGCATCACGCCGCTCGGCAGCGTCGTGACGAAGCTGATGGAGGATAAATTCCCCGACATCGTGGACACGAAGTTCACGGCCCGCATGGAAAAGGAACTCGACACCGTCGAGGAGGGCAAGATCGCGTGGAAGGACGTTCTGCGTGAATTTTACGGCGGCTTTGAATCCAATCTCCAAAAGGCGGAAAAGGAGCTCGAGGGCGTCCATCTCAAGGTGCCCGACGAGGAGACGGAGGAGGTCTGCCCCGAATGCGGGCGCAAGCTCGTCATCAAGTCCGGCCGCTTCGGCCGCTTCCTCGCCTGCCCCGGCTATCCCGAGTGCAGCTTCACCATGCCGCTCGTGGTCGAGATGCCGGGCCGCTGCCCGAAGTGCGGCGGACGGCTGATGAAGCGCACGGGCAAGAGCCAGAAGACCGGCAAGCAGTACACCTACTACTGCTGCGAGCATATGAACAGCAAGGACGAGGCAACCAAGTGCGACTTCATGACCTGGGACGTGCCGGTGAAGGACGACTGCCCGGTCTGCGGCCACACCATGTTCAAGAAGGCGGGCCGGGGCTTCAAGAAGCCCTTCTGCATCAACGAGGCCTGCTCCAACTTCACCCCCGAGGAGAAGCGGGGCGGCTGGAAAAAGAAGACGGACGATACTGCCGCTCCTGCCGCAGAGGGCGAGGAGGCCGCCAAGAAGCCGGCGACCAAGAAGAGCGCTGCTGCCAAAACACCGACTAAAACCACAAAAAAAGCGGATTCTGCGAAAAAATCCGCAAAGACTACCACCAAGAAGACCACGGCCAAGAAAACGACCAAAACCGCAGCTAAAAAGACCGCGGCGAAAAAAGAAGATGCGTAAAGCAGTATAACTTTACACATTAGAGATGAGAAAACGAGACCCTGAGGAGGAACCATGGAACCTGTGATTGTCATTGGGGCCGGTCTGGCCGGCAGCGAGGCGGCCTGGCAGCTGGCCAACCGGGACATCCCCGTGCGCCTGTACGAGATGAAGCCCAAGAAGATGACCCCCGCCCACCACAGCGCCGACTTTGGGGAGCTGGTGTGCTCCAACTCCCTGCGCTCCGACCAGCTGGAGAACGCGGTGGGGCTGCTGAAAGAGGAGCTGCGCCGCTGCAACTCCCTCATCATGGCTTGCGCCGACCAGCACCGGGTGGAGGCGGGAGGCGCCCTGGCGGTGGACCGCCACGCCTTCTCCGCTGCCATCACCCAGAAGATCAAAACCCACCCCAACATCACCGTGGAGGAGGAGGAGGTGCTGGACATTCCGGAGGAGGGGCAGGTGATCGTGGCCTCCGGTCCCCTCACTGCCGAGCCCCTGGCCGAGGCCATCGGCCGGCGCTATCCCCAGAACGGCTACCTCCACTTCTTTGACGCCGCCGCCCCCCTGGTGACCTTTGAGAGCGTGGACATGGACAGCGCCTGGTTTGCCTCCCGGTATGACCGGGGCACTCCGGACTACATCAACTGCCCTATGACGGAAGAGGAGTACGACGCCTTCTGGAGAGAACTTACCACCGCCCAAGAGGCCGAAGTCCATGGGTTTGAGGACTCCGGGGTGTTTGAGGGCTGTATGCCCGTGGAGGTCATGGCCCGCCGTGGCCGGGATACCCTGTGCTACGGTCCCCTCAAGCCGGTGGGCCTCAAGGACCCCAAGACAGGCAAGGAGCTCTTTGCCGTGGTGCAGCTGCGCAAGGACAACGCCCAAGGCTCTATCTACAACATCGTGGGCTTCCAGACCCACCTGAAATGGCCGGAGCAGAAGCGGGTCTTTTCCATGATCCCCGCCCTGAAGAACGCAGAGTTTGTCCGCTACGGGGTGATGCACCGCAACACCTTCCTGGACTCTCCCCGGCTGCTGGACCGGTACTACCGGGTTCGCACCGAGCCCCGGGTCCGCTTTGCCGGTCAGATCACCGGCGTGGAGGGGTATGTGGAGTCCACCGCCTCGGGCTGTCTGGCCGCCATGGAGCTCTCCCGGGAGCTGGCGGGCAAGGAGCCCATCAACTTCCCCCGGGAGACCGCCATGGGTGCGCTGGCTCTTTACATCAGCGACGAATCTGTGGTACACTTTCAACCGATGAATATCAACTTCGGCCTGATCCCATCTCTGGGCTATCGGGTGAAGGGCAAGCGAAATAAAAATGCCGAGCTGTCCAAACGAGCGCTGGAAGCGCTGGACGGGCTGGATCTCACTTAACTGCATCTCGGCGGCTGTGACGGTTGCTGAGAAGGAAGAGCCCAAGGCTCTTTAAGAAAGAAGGGTGTTTTATGAAGATCATCGTTGACGCCATGGGAGGGGACAACGCCCCTCAGGCCCCGGTTCTGGGAGCCATCCAGGCCAACAAGGAGTACGGAGTGGACATCGTGCTGGTGGGGAGGAGATCCTCAAGGTGATGGAGGATAACGGCATCCGGGAGCTGCCCGCCGGGGTGGAGATCGCCCATGCCTCGGAGGTGGTGGAGATCTGCGACAACCCCGCCAACGCCTTCCGGGAGAAGAAGGACTCCTCCCTGACCGTGGGCCTCAACCTGCTGAAATCCGGAGGCGGCGACGCCTTCGTCTCCGCCGGTTCCACCGGTGCTCTGCTCTCCGCCGCCACCCTGCTGGTCAAGCGGATCAAGGGGATCCGCCGGGCCGCCCTGGCCCCTGTGGTGCCCACGGGCAACGGAGGCGCGGTGCTCATCGACTGCGGCGCCAACGCGGAGTGTCCCCCCGAGTATCTGCTCCAGTTTGCCTACATGGGCTCCTACTACGCCGAGCACGTGCTGGGCCGCCCCGAGCCCAAGGTGGGCCTGCTGAACATCGGCGTGGAGCCCTCCAAGGGCACCGATCTTCAAACCGAGGTATACCCCCTGCTGAAAAAGGCCGGGGAGGAGGGCCGCATCAACTTCGTGGGCAATATTGAGGCCCGGGAGGCCGTGGAGGGCGCGGTGGACGTGATTGTGGCCGACGGCTACTCCGGCAACATCTTCCTGAAAACCATGGAGGGCACCGGCCTCTATCTGGCCAAGGAACTGAAAAAGATGTTCCTGAAGGGGGCGCTGACCAAGCTGGCCGCCGTGCTGGTGGCCGACGGGCTGAAAAACCTGAAAAAGATGATGAGCTCCAGCGAGGTGGGGGGCACCGCCCTGCTGGGCATCTCCAGGCCGGTGATCAAGGCCCACGGCTCCTCCGACGACTTCGCCATCAAGAACGCCATCCGCCAGGCACAGACCTTCGCCGCCTCCGGCATCATCGACGATATCACCGAAAATATCGACCACATGAAGCTGCCGTCGGACAAGGTGGAAAAAATTTGAGCCAACCTATTGACAGGCGGGCCATTCTTGCCTATTATCATAGTGCAATGAAGCCGTCGGGACGACGGAAGCGACAGGAGTAGATGAACATGATTTTCGAAAAGCTTGCCGCCTTGCTGGCTGAACAGTTCAGCGTGGATGTGGACAGCATCACCATGGACACCACCTTTGAGGATCTGAACGCCGATTCCCTGGACATCGTGGAGCTGACCATGGCCCTGGAGGAGGAGTTCGGCGTCACCATCGCCGACGAGGAGCTGCCCAACATGAAGACCGTGGGCGATCTGGTCAAGTATCTGGAAGATCACGCTGAGTAATTTGAGGAACCGGGGCATCGGCTTTTGCCGATGCCTTTTTTCCGAAAGGAGCCGCTATGAGCAACCAAGAGATTTTCGA
>OLSX01002032.1_pt1 | contig 18529 bp, 10 predicted proteins | sample 1673141 | NCBI WGS metagenome assembly OLSX01 (sample SAMEA3136759, study PRJEB25190) | human gut metagenome | biome: human gut; feature: human-associated habitat; material: faeces | place: Austria | collected 2013
GATTTCGAGCAGGTACATCGACTTGCGGCTGTCGGTGATCAGGCGGCTGAGGTCGAGCGAATAGGTGTTGCCCTGGTCGAGCCTGGTCGAAGACTTGGCCCCCAGGTCGATGGTCGTGTCGCGGACGACGCGCGACACGTAATCCATGGATGAATAGTACTGGTCGTCGTAGTAGTTCTGCTGGAAGAATTGCAGCAGGTTGTTGGCGAATATCTTTCGTACCCGCACCCGGGCTTTCTGGTAATTCACCGCCTCGAACAGCAGCGACATGTCGTTCGACGAGGGAAGGATCGAGCCTTTGCCCGTGAAGCGGATCGAGGGGGTACGCGACGGCAGCGTGGCCATGAACGAATAGCTCTCCTTGAGCTTCTGCCCGTTCTTGCTCACTACGTCGCGGCCGATCGTGACACTATGTGCTCCCGAGGGGCGTGCTTCGGGGTAGATGTAGAGCCTGTTTTTGTCGACCGAAGTCCGGAACTTGGTGTCGAAGCGGATCAGGTTTTTCAGATCCTGGTTCTGCCGGATGGGTTCGGAGAAGGTGACTACGATGGCGAGCGGATCCGGATTCACGCTGTGGTCGATGACCGCGTATTCGTCCTTGCGGGGGACTTCCACCTGGAGGGTCTGCTTTTCGTCGTAATTGAAATCGAGCGTCAGCGTATAGCCCTCATCGCCCCGCGGGACGATGTTGCCCACGGTGTATCGGTGCGTGAGCCCGTCTTCCGAATGCGTCCATTTGACGTCGGTACCCGTCGTGCCGCTTATTTTGAGGTTCCGTTCCATGTAGCTGCCGTCGGCATAGTCCGAAGAGACGATCTCGCCGATGAGCACATAGCCGGTCATCTCGTCGTTCTGCTGCAGCCAGCTGTCGTTGTAGGTAAACCGCAGTTTGGGGGTCGCAAACCTGAATTCTGCGATGCCTTTGTGCTGCCGGCCGGTGAGTTTCGCGGCGTCGATAGCCACCTTGTACTGCGTGTCGTATTGCAGCGGGGATTTGGGGACGATGCGGATCATGCGCATCCCCGACAGGTAGGCGTCGAAACCGACGGCCGGGGAGATCGATATGGCATCCTGCATGGCGCTTTCCTCGACTTGCACGTTTTCGACGAACGTCACGTGGAGCGGCATCCTGACACCCGTCACTCCGTTTGTCGACCATTCGATGATGTCGGATGTCTGCTTGCTGCACGAGGCGATGAGCAGGGCGGTCAGCGCAAACAAAGCATGGCATGTTGTTTTCATAATATTGGGTTTTTTGGTAACTTTGCCAAAGATACGTAAAAATATGGCAAAAAAACCGGCCAAAAAGAGAATATGTTTTTTCGCGATGCTGGTCGTTGCCATGCTCGCCGCGGGGTATTGCGTCATCCTGCCCCGGACGCTTTTCGACGAGCCTTTCTCAGCCACCGTGTGGAGCCGCGACGGCCGCCTGATGTCGGCCAAGGTCGCCTCCGACGGCCAGTGGCGTTTCTTTCCCACGGACAGCGTCCCCGAAAAGTTCCGGGTCGCTATCACGACCTACGAGGACAAGCGTTTTTACCGCCATTTCGGGGTGGATCCGCTGGCGCTGGGGCGTGCCGTGGGGCAGAACCTTGCGGCCGGGCGGATCACGAGCGGGGCGAGCACGCTCACCATGCAGACCATTCGCCTGAGCCGCGGCGGGAAACCCCGCACGTTCCGGGAAAAGTTCGTCGAGATGGTGCTCGCCACGCGCCTCGAACTGCGTTGCAGCAAGGATGAAATCCTGGCCCTCTATGCCTCTCATGCGCCTTTCGGAGGTAATGTGGTCGGGCTGGAAAGTGCCGCGTGGTACTATTTCGGCCGCAGTGCGGCACAGCTTTCGTGGGCCGAATGCGCCATGCTCGCCGTGTTGCCCAACTCCCCTTCGCTGATCCATATCCGCCGCAACCGCGAACGGCTGCGGGAGAAACGCGACGGGCTGCTCGACCGGATTTGGCACGACGGCCGTATCGACTCGCTGACATGCGCCCTCGCCAAACAGGAGCATCTGCCCGACGCCCCAGAACCGATGCCGATGGAGGCGATGTACCTGCTGGGTAAAATGCGCGAAGGGTCGCTCCGCTCGACGCTCGACTACGACCTGCAAAGCCGGGTCAACGACCTCGCCCGGCGTTACAACAAGCGTTACCGGGGTAATAAGATCAACAACATGGCCATCGTCGTCATGGACGTGGGGAGCGGCGAAGTGCTTGCCTACGTAGGGAACGTGTACGACCCCGCCGACCGCACCGAGGGTACGAGCGTCGATGTGATTCCCGCCCCGCGCAGCAGCGGCAGCGTGCTCAAGCCCCTGCTCTACGCTGCGATGCTGGACAACGGGACGGCATTGCCCGCGATGCTTTTCCCCGACGTGCCGACCTATTACAGGGACTTCACACCCCATAATTACAACCGAACCTTCGACGGGGCGGTGCCTGCCAACCGGGTGGTCGAGCGTTCGCTCAACGTCCCTTCGGTGAGGATGCTCGACAAGTACGGGCGGGAGAATTTCCTCGCGCTGGTGCGTGCCCTGGGCTTCGGGACGATCAACCGCAGCGCCGGCCACTACGGGCTTTCGCTGATTCTGGGCGGCGCAGAGATTTCGTTGTGGGATCTGACCTCGGCCTACATGAAGATGGCGGCCAAACTCAACGGCCGGCAGACGATACGCACCCCGCATTACGACCCCGGCGGCGGCACGGAGGTCGATGCCGGGGATATTCCCCTCTCGCGGGGCGCGATATGGCTGATGGCCAATTCGATAAGCCACGTGGCCCGTCCTGAGGAGGAGGGCGAATGGCAGTATTTCTCGTCGTCGAAGAAGATCGGCTGGAAGACGGGTACCAGCTACGGCAACCGCGATGCGTGGGCCGTAGGCATGACCCCCGACTATGCCGTCGGGGTCTGGGTCGGGAACTGCACGGGTGAGGGGCGCCCGCTGATGACGGGCGTGGGGTATGCCGCGCCTGTCCTGTTCGAGGTCTTCGGCCTGCTGCCCAAAGGGGAGTGGTTCGCGGAGCCCGTCGGCGACCTGGAACCCGCCGTGGTCTGCCGCCAGAGCGGCTATCTGGCTTCGCATATCTGTCCCGACCGCGATACGGTGATGATTCCCCGTGCAGCCGCCGTCGGGGAGGTGTGCCCCTACCACCGGATCGTCAACCTGAGCGCCGACCTGAAATACCGTGTGACGGCGGATTGCTACGACCCGGCCAGGATCGTCCGCATGCCGATGTTTATCCTCCCGCCTGCGCAGGAGTGGTATTACCGCCGGCAGCATCCCGACTACCGTCCGCTGCCCCCGCTGCATCCCGGCCTGCCGGGTAACCAAGCCGAAAACAACCCCATCGACATCATCTATCCGCAGCCGGGGCGTGTGCTGGTCGCCCCGAGGTCGCTCGAAGGGGAGCAGCAAAGCCTTGTCTTTACGGCCGTGCACCGCGACCGCAATGCCGTGCTGTTCTGGCATATCGACGACGACTACGTCGGTTCGACCTCTTTCGAACACAAAATCTCCGTCCGCCCGGCGCCGGGGAAGCACCGCCTGACCGTGATCGACGAACACGGCGCTTCGCAGAGCGTCGTGTTCAGCTGCCGCTGACCCCTCCCGGCACCGGATTGCCCGGGCCTGCCTTTGTCCGGCTGCTTCTCCGTCTATCCGTAGCCGTGTGTCCGGGGTGCTTTCCGCATTCCTGTTTTTGTTGTCCGGACATGGCTCCTCCGTTTTTGCCGGATGCCCCGCAGCCCCGTTTTTGTGCCGGGAGAACGAAATATCCGGGTTATTCGTGCATTTTTACGAATTATGTCAAAAGATCATACTAATATGTCATTTAAAAATATTTTTTGCGGGGCGTTTCCGGCTAATTTTGAAACCCGATACGGATATAAATTCTTTAACCCAGAAATAGTCTAAACCAACCAGCCCATGAAACGAATTTTATTATTGTTCCTGTTTGTGCTGATCTCAGCACATGTCTTTTCACAGGATAGCCCCAAAGCTTATTTAGTCTCGAACGCGCATTTTGATTCCCAGTGGAACTGGGACGTGCAGCGTTCGATCCGGGAGTACATCCCGAAGACGCTGGATCAAAACCTGTTTCTCCTTGGCACCTACCCCGATTACGTGTTCAACTTTGAGGGCGGCATCAAGTACCAGTGGATGAAGGAGTACTACCCGCACCAGTACGAACTGATCAAGCGTTACATCCGCGAGGGTCGCTGGCATGTCACGGGCAGCACGTGGGACGCCACCGACCCGAATATCCCGTCCGCGGAGTCCTTCACGCGCAATATCCTGTACGGACAGCACTTCTATCGCCGCGAATTCGGGGTCGAAGGCACGGACATCTTCCTTCCGGACTGCTTCGGTTTCGGGTGGACGCTTCCGACGATCGCCGCACACAGCGGCCTTATCGGCTTCTCGACGCAGAAACTCATGTGGCGCCACCGCCCGTTCCACGGCGCGAGCAAGATTCCGTTCGAGATCGGCTTGTGGCAGGGCGTGGACGGTTCGCGTATCATGGCCGTGATGGACGCCCACAACTATACGACCAAGTGGCGTTACGAAGACCTCAGCCATAGCAAGTACCTGCAAGGCATCGCCGAGGGCAACCCTCTGAATGCCGTTTACCACTATTACGGTACGGGCGACACGGGCGGCGCCCCGACCATCGAGTCGGTGCGGGCTTTGGAACTGGGACTGCAGGGCGACGGGCCGGTGGAGATCATCAGCGCCACGAGCGACCGCCTCTACAAGGACTACCTTCCCTATTCCGCCCACCCGGAGCTTCCGGTGTGGAACGGGGAGTTGCTGATGGACGTGCATGCCACGGGTTGCTATACCTCGCAGGCCGCGATGAAGCTCTACAACCGCCGCAACGAACAGCTTGCGGACGCTGCCGAGCGCAGCGCCGTTGCCGCCGACTGGCTGGGGGCCGTGCCCTACCCGCGCGAGGTTCTCACCGAGGCCTGGAAACGCTTTATCTGGCACCAGTTCCACGACGACCTTACGGGTACGAGCATCCCCCGTGCCTACGAGTTCTCGTGGAACGACGAGCTGATCTCGCTCAAACAGTTCGCGGACGTACTCACGACCTCGGTTGGCGCGGTTTCGCGGGGTCTGGATACCGATGTCAAAGGGCTCCCCGTGGTGCTCTACAACGCTGCGGGGTTCGAGGTCTCGGACGTGGTGGAAGTTACGCTTCCGCTCGAAGGCAGCAAGTTCACGGTCTACGACGACAAGGGCGTCCGGGTTCCCTCGCAGGTGCTGGGCACGCAGCAGGGGCAGACGCGGCTGCTGGTCGAGGCCACCGTCCCGGCTGCGGGGTATGCCGTCTACGACATCCGCAAGGGCGGGCAGCCGAAGGCCCCGGCGATAAAGGCCGGCGCATGGGGGCTGGAGAACAGCGTCTATAAACTTACGCTGGACGCCAACGGCGACATCTCGTCGATCGTCGACAAGCGTCATGGCCGCGAGCTGGTGGCCGCCGGCAAGTCCATCCGCCTTGCGTTCTTCCCGCAGAACGAGTCTTACAGCTGGCCGGCCTGGGAGATCCTCAAGAAGACCGTGGACGCATCGCCGCAGGCCATCACGGGCGAGGTGAAGGTCACCGTGGCCGAAGAGGGGCCCCTGCGCGCCTCGGTATGCGTGGAACGTACGCTGGGGGATTCCCGCTTCCGGCAGTGGATCACGCTGCGCGAAGGCGCCCAGGCCGACAGGATCGACCTTGTGAACGACATCGACTGGCAGTCGTCCGATGCCCTGCTGAAGGCCGAGTTCCCGCTTTCGGTCTCGAACCCCGAGGCGGTCTATGACCTTGGCGTGGGCTCCGTGGCGCGGGGCAACAACACCGCGACCGCCTACGAGGTCTATGCGCAGCAGTGGGCCGACCTCACCGACGCGGACGGCAGCTACGGGGTCTCGGTGCTCAACGACAGCAAGTACGGCTGGGACAAACCCGCGGACAACACGCTGCGCCTTACGCTGCTGCATACGCCTGCGACCAAGGGCGGCTACGCATACCAGAACAAGCAGGACTTCGGACACCATACGTTCACCTACTCGATCGTAGGGCACGCGGGCGATTACCGCGCGGGAGGTGCCGTGCGCAAGGCCGAGGTGCTCAACCAGCCGCTTCGGGCATTCGTCGCGCCCCGCCACGGCGGGGTGCTGGGCCGCAGCTTCTCGCTGGTCGCCTCGCAGAACCCCAATGTGGCGCTGCGGGCGCTCAAACAGGCCGAGGATTCGGACGAATATGTGGTTCGTTTCTACGAGACCTCGGGGCTCGGGTCGCAGCAGGCCGTGGCGAGCTTCGCGGCTCAGATCGTCGACGCCCGGGAGCTCAACGGCGTGGAGGACGTCGTGGGCGACGCGGAGTTCAGCGGCCGCGAGCTGCGCTTCGAGGTCGGGCCCTTCGGCATGAAGACTTTCCGCGTGAAACTCGCCAGGCCCGTCCGGGCGCTCACGCCCGCCGCGGAGGCGGCTGTGGAGCTGCCTTACAACGTCAAGACGGCCTCTTACAACCCGTTCCGCTCGGACTCCAACTTCGACGGCAAGGGCAACTCCTACGCCGCCGAGCTGATGCCGTCCCGCATCGTGTACGGGGGTGTCGGCTTCGAGATCGGGGATCCCGCCGCGCAGAACGGTGTCAAATGCCGCCGCGACACCATCGACTTGCCCCGCGGGCGCTACGGCAAGCTCTACCTGCTGGCCGCCTCGACCATGTACGACACGCAGGCCGTATTCACCGTCGACGGAAAGGAGCACACGGCACTGGTACCCTATTATGGCGGCTTCATCGGACAGTGGGGCCATACGGGGCATACCGAGCCCTACCTCAAGGATGCGCAGGTGGCCTTCGTGGGCACGCACAAGCATGATATGATCCGTAACGAGGACAGACCCTACGAATTCACCTACATGTTCCGCATCGGCCTCGACATCCCCGAGGGGGCGCGGCAGCTGGTACTGCCCGACGACCCGCGCATCGTGGTGTTCGCGGCGACGGTGGCCGAAGATCCTGCCGGAGGTATCGGCGCGGCCTGCGATCTGCTGCGCGTGCAGCTGCCCGTGAAAGGCGCCGACGCCTCGCAGGCCGGGCGCAGGAACCTGCTCTATGGCAAACCCGTCGTGGAAAGGTCGGGGGAGGTCAACGCCTCCGAGAGGGCCGAGTACGCCACCGACGAGGATGTGTCCACCAAGTGGTGCGATTACAGCGATGCCAAACCCAAACTGCTGGGGGTAGACCTCGGCCGGGAGACCACGATCCGGGGATGGTATGTCATGCATGCTGCGCTCGAATCCCTGGACTACATCACAAAGGAGTATTCGCTGCAGGTGCGCCAAAGCCCCGGCGAGGAGTGGAAAACGGTGGACACGGTCTATGACAACACGGCTTTCGAAACCGACAGGATCCTTCCAGAACCCATAATCGCCCGATACGTGAGGCTCGTGGTCTCAAAACCTGACCAAAGCGAAGGAAATACCGCCAGAATCTATGAATTCGAGGTGTATTGACGGATGACGGTAAGATTGCGCGGGGCGGAGCCTGTAAAGGCTCCGCCCCTGCTTTTTCCGGGCGGAACACCGGATCCCGCTTCCGGCAACTTCTCTTCCGGGAATCTATGCCCCGGAAATCCGGCATATGGGGCGCTTACCGGATTCCGATAAGTCCGTCCGATCAAAATATAGACTAAAAATCAATTTATCCGCCTGCCGTTTTGAAAATAAGGTGCAATTTTGTAATCCAGAAAAAACGGTTCTCGATGCAAGGCCTGCGTCCGATTATTTCAGTGTATACGCAACCACGATCGGGTTGTCGCTCTCCTTCGAACACTCCAGCAGGCTTTTGATCTTAGGGCTTAGGTTTTTCCTGTATTCTTCGGGGATTTGCGGAGAACAGGTGCCGAAAAACGTATCGCCGTAGACGGCTATCGGCTGCTGGATAATATCGCGAATGACCAAACTTGTATCCGCACCTTGCGTAGTATCCCATACATAAACGGCATCTGTTTTCTTATCCCAGAAATAGGGTTTGGCGACTATATATTTATTCCATTTATGGCCGATCTCAAAGGATGCATGGCTTTTCGTAGCAAGGAATTTACCGCCATACCTTGTATAATTGTTTTCCTTAATTAGATCATTGACTTCCTGTGGAGATAATTTTTCGTCATAACGCCTCCATACACTCTTTTTCTGACAGATCACATATTCCGGTTTTACGACGGAAGCGGTGGTGAACTGGTAAACCGTATCGGAATAGACCGGAGTATAGAGAAGGGTTCCATCGTAGTCATAAGTGAAACTGTTGACTGCAAAATTGTTGTCTTGCAGAGGTGTCGGGGCGAATCCTTTGTAAAGGACGGAGTCTTTGTTGGAAACGAGAATCGCCCAGTTCTCGTCGTCGTTGAAATCCTGTCCGGGAATTTGAAGGTTTATGGATAGGCTGTCGATACGTGCCAAATAGCAGTTCGCTATTCCCTTTTCCCGCCGTAGGAATGTCCCGTCATCCGTGGAAAAATAAAGGTAGGAGCGGGCCAGTGCGTCATTTACAAGTATTTCATTCCGGATGGTGTCTACCTGCATATCCGCGACACTCAGGTATTCCTTCGGCCCCCTGCCTTTGTTCTTGATGCGGAACAACAGGTTGCCCGTTTTGTCGAATACGAAGATCTGCTGTGCGGTATAGCAGTCTAATATATAAATTTTGTCTTTTGTAACGATCATTTTGTCTATTACGCCGATGGGTTCGGATGAATCCAACTTTATGTAATCGACCTGTCTGACCATATCGAGCAATTCAGCCGTGCTGATGATTTTAGCATTGTCGGCCCGGATCGGGTGCGGAGTGCCGGGCATGATATGAATCGCGTCTACATCGGACAGTTCCAAAGCCAAGCTGTTTTTTAGTTGCGTGGTTCCGCAGGCAGCGCAGAATAGGGCGGTTATAATTGTGGCTGTTAGTTGCTTCATATGCTTTCTTATTTGGTCTTCTGTCCGGGCGTTTTTACGATTATTTCAACGTATACGCAACCACGATCGGGTTGTCGCTCTCCTTCGAACACTCCAGCAGGCTTTTGATCTTAGGGCTCAGGTTTTTCCTGTATTCTTCGGGGATTTGCGGCGAACAGGTGCCGAAAAAAGTATCGCCGTAGACGGCTATCGGTTGTCGGATAATTTCATGAACAATTGCATCTTCATCCACATTGGCAGTATCCCATGCAAACACTATGTCGGTTCTTTTATCCCAAAAATAAGGTCTGGGGGTAATATATTCCTCCCATTTGTGGGCTATTTCAAAAGAAGCATAACTTTCCCCATCAAGAAATTTACCCGCATATCTTGTGTAGTTGTTCTGCTTGATTAACTTATCTACTTCCAGCGGGGGTATTTTTTTGTTATAAAGATTCCATATGCTCTTCTTTTGGTGGATCACATATTTAGGTGATACTATGGATATAGACATAAATTGGTAAACAGTATCGGAGTAGACTGGAGTAAACAAAAGCTTTCCATCGCAGTCATAAGTAAAGCTATTGTTAATAAAATTATCATTCTGAAGTGGCGTTGGTTCGAAGCCCTTGTAGAGAATGGAGTCTTTGTCGGAAACGAGAATCGCCCAATTCTCATTGTCGTTAAAATCCTGTTCTGGGGCTTGATAATTTATATACAAACTGTCGATATGCGCCAGATAACAGTTCGCCACTCCCGTTTCCTTACGGAGAAACGCTCCGTCATCGGTGGAGAAATAAAGATAGGAGCGAGCCAACGCGTCATTTACAAGTATTTCATTCCGGATGGTGTCGACCTGCATATCTCTGATGCTCTGATATTCTTTCGGCCCCCGGCCTTTATTTTTGATACGGTATAACAGCTTGCCCATTTTACTAAATACGAAGATCTGTTGGGCAACATAGGCATCCAGTATGAATATTTTATCTTTTGTTACGATCATTTTGTTGATTACACCGACGGGCTCGGATGAATCCAGTTTTATGTAGTCGATTGATTTGACCCTATCGAGCATTTCATCCATGCCGATAATTCTGGCATTATCGGCCCGAATCGGGTGCGGAGTGTCGTGGGTGATTTTAATAATTTTCGTGTCGGACAGTACTAATGCCCTGCTGTCGTTTTGTGGCGAAGTTCCGCAGGCAGCGCAGAATAGGGCGGTTATAATTGTGGCTGTTAGTTGCTTCATATGCTTTCTTATTTGGTCTTCTGTCCGGGCGTTTTTACGATTATTTCAACGTATACGCAACCACGATCGGGTTGTCGCTCTCCTTCGAACACTCCAGCAGGCTTTTGATCTTAGGGCTCAGGTTTTCCCTGTATTCTTCGGGGATTTGCGGCGAACAGGTGCTGAAAAACGTATCGCCGTAGACGGCTATCGGTTGTCGGATAATCTCCCCTATATCCGGATATTCGCTCCACCCTTTTGAACTCCATGCGTAAACCATATCAGTTTGCTTGTTCCAAAAACAGGAGATGGGGACAACATATTCATCTTCCTCACGGCCGATTTCGAAATATGCGTATTTTTCCATATCGTAAAATTTTCCGCCATATCTGGTATAGTTATTTTCTAAAATTAATTTTTTCACCTCTTGGTAAGATATTTTTTCGTCATGACGTCTCCACACACTCTTTTCCTGACAAATCACATATTCCGGTTCTACGACGCAGACCGAAGAGAACCGGTAAACCGTGTCTGAATAAACTGGAGTATATAAAAGATTTCCATTACGATCGTAAGTAAAACTATTGATAATAAAATCGTCATTTTGAAGCGGTGTAGGCTCAAACCCCTTGAAAAGAACAGAATCTTTATCCGAGATTATAATCGCCCAATTCTCGTTGTCGTTAAAATCCTGTCCGACTCCGGTGAGGTTAATATATAGGCTGTCGATACGTGCCAAATAGCAGTTCGCTATTCCTTTTTCCCGCCGTAGGAATGTCCCGTCATCCGTGGAATAATAAAGGTAGGAGCGGGCCAGCGCGTCATTTACAAGTATTTCATTCCGGATGGTGTCGACTTGCATATCCCAGATACTAATGTATTCTTTGGGCCCCCTGCCTTTATTCTTGATCCGGTATAACAGTTTGCCTGTTTTGTCAAATACAAAAATTTGCTGAGCCGCAAAAGAATCCATTATGAAGATTTTATCGTTTGTTACGACCATTTTGTTAATTGGCCCCATCGGTTCGGACGAATCCAGTTTTATGTAATCGATCGATTGAATCATATCCAGTAATTTCTTTGTGTCGATGGTTTTGGCCATGTCGGCTCTTATCAAATGTGGGGAACCTGGATTGATTTTAATTATTTCAGTATCGGACAGTACTAATGCCATGCTATTGTTTTGTGGCGAGGTGCCGCAAGCACAGAATAGTAAGGAGAATATAATAATTGTGATCAGTTGTTTCATGGGAGATTTATTTGGGTTGTTAAATGAGATGGTATAATGTAACGGTTGATGTATTTGTAAAGTTCAACTATAATTACATCAACCGTTACAAATTAATAATGACTAAATGCAGTCAGTGCCATCATAGCAATTTCCATCGCCGGTGTTACATTTAACCATCTGTCCCCAGTAGGTGGCATTCCCTCTGGTTCCAGTGCATTCTACTACTTCAGGCTTCCAGTTCGATCCGACCCAATGCGTGTCGTTCACATTCCAAGATTGACCGCCGAATTCAAACTCTGCCAATGCATCCACATTGGCCTGGATCATTGCGGACAAGTCGTCCTTGGCAATGCTCTTCATAAATACGGCCGAGGCTGCCACCATGGCGAATGTCACCAAGCCGAACGTAATTTTCTTTTTCATAGCGTTTTTCTTTTTCTGTTCGTTCACAGTTTACTCGATGCGTTGTGTCTATCCTTTCAACAACGGCGAACCCGCTTGGGGTTTGGGATCAATTGACTATTTTTGCACAACCTCCTTTCCTTTTCCGGGATTTGGCGGCCGGGCGGAGAAAACGTGTCTTTTCCCGAGGCAATTCTCCGCCCTCGTTTTTCCCGATAATTATTCCTCTACCATACCGATGATCTTCAGCGAAGTGCTGCCGGCGGCCGTATTGCAGAAGACCCGCAATGTCTTGTCGAAAGCCCCGGCCTTGTCGGGGATTATCTCCACTTTGATTTCGGATTTCTCTCCGGGCATGACGGGGCTCCGGTTCCATGACGGTTTCGTACACCCGCAAGAGGCGTCGATGTGGGTTATTACCAGCGGTTTGTCCCCCGTGTTTTCCAGGACGAAGGCCGCCTGTGCCGTGCTGCCGATCCTCAAATCCGGAACCTCGATTTCCGGTCGGGCGATATGGATGTCGGTCGTGGGAACCCTGTCCGCCTTCTTCCCGGATATTATCTCCTTATACAACTCCCAAAGCCGCGGCTTATGCGTCGGGTTGCCGACCAATAGAACCTTGTTGGTGCTGTCGAGGAGAAAACATTGGCAGGCCTGGTTCTTCGGAAAGCCATTCAGCCTGTCGATTTCATTTTCACGGTCGATATAAAACGGCAGTTCGAACCCGTCGGCCCGTAATATCAACCCGAGTTCGCGTTCGTTTTGCGGGTGGAAATAGAACAGGAAATCGACCTTGTCGGCCAGCGTCGTGTCGATTTCCCTCACATAAGCGTTCCAGGTCAACAATTTCAGCTTGCAGGAGGTGCAGCCTATCGAGTCTGTGAAATTCAGTATCCTGAATGGTTTTTTCGATTTCGCGGGGTCGCAAACCGTGTCGCAGGAATACGAAGTCGGTTGTATATCCTGCGGCAGCAGTACCGTTTTCCCGACCCATTCCTTTACGATCTTCTGGATTTCTTTTCTGGGATTATTGTCGTTGCACGAGGCGCACCACAGCGGGAGGAGGATGATTCCGGTCATCAAATAGCAGAATTTGGCCATATAATTTTATTTTAAGAACACAAAATAAAGACGCAATCATTATATAGATAATCAAGATATTTGATTATGTGCTACAAAATAAAACAAAAATATTAATATTAGTTCAAAATAATGTAAAAATATTTTGTTTTTTTGGTGTTTTAAAAGGTAACTTCACAGAAGATATCACCCTGCTTGATCAATCTTGTTATGATAACAGCTCCGCCGATTGCCGTATTGAAAAAAATGGCAATAGTTGACTGGATAAATAAAATCCGGGATGGGTTGCGTGGGTGAAGCCCCTCCCCATCCGGGGTGGATAGTAACTGGAAGGGAAGAATAGATGTAAAAGTGTTTCAATCATGAAAAATTTTGACCGTACTGCCGTCAGGCTGATCTTATCGTTCGGTTTGGCATGGATATGCGCCGGTTGTGAATCCCGGCTGGAGGCGGCTTTGGAACTTGCGGGCGAAAACCGTCCGGAACTGGAAGCGGTTCTGCAACATTACAGCACGGACAAGGCCGATTCGCTGAAATACCGGGCGGCCCGGTTCCTGATCGAGAACCTTCCGCTCCATTACGGCTATGCGGGAAAGGGACTGGAGGATTTCAAATGCGATTATGATTCCCTTTTCTGTGATAAGGATATCCCCAGGCAGGTGCTGAGGGGCAGGGCGAAGAATTATAATCCCGATTTTACGAACGTACATCCGGCATTCGACCTTCCAGAACTCAGCCGCGATTTTTTGATCCGGCATATCGACAATGCTTTTGCGACGCTGGACTACCCGTGGACAAAGGGGCTGCCGTTCGGCGATTTCTGTGAATATGTCCTGCCTTACCGGATCGAGAATGAACTGGCGGAGGACTGGATGCCTCATTACAGGGATTTCCTCGCTGAAATAATCCGCCCCCTGCAGCAGGCCGGGGCGGATCGTTACACTGCGGCCAGGACGATCCAGGACAGCCTGCGCAGGATGGATTACGAGGTCATCGACGAATCGGTCATGAGGATGGCATTGAGGCCGTCGGATTACTTGCGGGCGGCAGGCGGTGCATGCCCCGAGATCACGAGCCTGATGTGGTATGCGCTGAGGAGCGTCGGGCTGCCTGTAAATTACGACTACATTATCCAGTGGGCCAACCGGAGCCAGTCGCACAGTTGGAATTCGCTGTGGGTCGACAGCGTGCTCTACTCTTTCGGGATGAGCGACCCGGAATTCGGCAAGCATTTCGAATCCCGGCCGCAGGAGCGTGTCGGGAAGGTTTACCGCAAGATGTTCAGTTTCCAGCCCCAGAGCCTGCCCAACCAAAGGGGAGCCCTGGCGGAGGGAATTCCGCCGGCCTTCCGATCCCCCTTCATAAAGGACGTTTCGGAATCGTATTTCGACGGCATCGACCTTGTCCTGAAATTGACGATCCCGATCGCGGCCCCAAAGAAATTTGCCTATCTGGTCGTTTTCGACAACCGGAACTGGGTGCCTGTCGCCTGGAGCCGGATAAAGCGCGGGCGGGTTGCGTTCGATCATGTCGAAAAGGGCTGCGCCTATATGGTCATGTATTATGACCGGGGGCTCCTCCTTCCGGCAACGGATCCGTTTACGGTCTCGAAAGAGGGCGGGGTGGCGGTGCGTAAACCCGACGGGGCCGAGGTTTCCGTCACACTGAAGCGGAAATACCCGGTTTTCTTTGAGCTGGAGTTTATCCTCAACCGGGTGAAAAACGGCCGGTTCCAGGTTGCGGACAGTCCCGATTTCCGGGATGCCCGGACTGTCTACGTTACGCCCGAGGTGCCGGAAGCCAGGCCGTATTACGCGCAACTGGGGGACAGCATAACCTTCCGGTATATACGTTATCTCTCCCCGAGCGGTGCATTCGTGAATATGGCCGAGGTCGGGTTCTATGCCCCGTCGGGGGAAAAGCTCGTCGGGGAGATAATCGGAACCGAAGGCAGCTACGGGAATTCGGGCGACGACAAATACAAATTATTCGACGGGGATCCGCTCACCTATTTCAATGCCCCGCAGGAATCCCGCTGCTGGGGCGGCATGGCTTTCGACCGGCCTCAGACCCTGGGTAGCGTGATGTTCCTGCCGCGCAATGACGATAATTTCATACAGGCGGACGAGCTTTACGAGTTGTTCTATTGCCGCGATGGCCGGTTCGTATCCCTCGGCAGGCGCATCGGGGATCGGACGCATGTTTTACACTACGACAATGTCCCCGGGAATGCCCTGTTGCTTTTGAGGAACCATACCAAGGGCAAGGAGGAACGTATTTTTACGTACGAGAACGACGAACAAGTATGGTGGTAGCCGTGCCGTGCCGGCAAACTGAGATTCAGGGAACGAAAAGGGCGGGGTCGCTGCCGAATCGTGCAAATTCATGCGCAGCGATCTCCGCCCCGGGCTCCCTTCAAAAAGAAAGGAGGTGCTGTTTATTTATGTAAGATAACGGATATAGACCGAAGACTATTGCCTTCCCACTGTTTAGTAGGCTGGCCCGGCCTGACGGGCGACAAACTGGATTCGGAAATAACGCCGACGGAGCGTTGCCGGATCGCAGGTACCAATCGAGAATTTAAAAAACAAAAACATGAAAAAATTTATTTTTATACTCTGTGCTGCATTTCTGACATTTGCCTTGGTGCTGGGTTTTATCACTTACAATAAAACTACCCAGGCACTGTTGTCTGTCAATATCGAAGCTTTGACGAATAATGAAAATGAAGAGACAAGTAACAATGAAGGAAGTAATAACAAAGGTGATGGCTCAAAATTCTATTATGAACATTTACAGGGAAAACCTAAGACCTGTATTTTGTTTCGCAATGTGAGCTTAAATGGAGAGATATCTTTTTCAAGCGAAAAGCAGACCGGAACGTTGGGGTATACGTCTGTTAAAGTGGAAGGAATTATGGAAATATGCGACAAAGGCGGTTCCGGGTGTACTGCGTATTCATGCCAGACTACAAATTAAAAAATAAAATCTTTGCACACTCTGATGAGTGTGCAAAGAAAAAAACGATAATAATTAAAATTATGAAAAAAATCACGTTACATATTATTTGTATAATCAGTTTCTTCGCAACAGCTTGTTCCTCGAATAATGCGGAAGTGGCAGGCAATGTGAAAAGTATTGTTTTCAATTCGGAGGAAAGTGTGACGAACTCCGATTTCAACAAAATACTCGATACCACCTTCCGGGTCATTCCCCTTGCGACGAATGACGAGTGCTTAATATCCAATATCGATAGATTGGAAATCGTGGACGGAAAGTTTTATATCATGGATCATATGTCGCAGTCGGTCTATGTTTTCAATCCGGACGGGAGTTATGCCGGAAAAATCCATAAGCACGGGCGCGGCCCGGGTGAGTATACCAATCTATCCTTTATGACCGTTACAGATCGTAGTATTATTGTAATAGACCATTTTGTAGGAAAACAGATATTCTATGACCGTCTGACCTTACAACCTGTTTTGGATGACTATGATTTATTCAAACGTCTCAGGTGTACAGAATTATTTGCCATTGGGGATATTATTTATTATATGAACGATTGGAGTAATTCTGCGATTGGTAAATACCGGCTTTTTTCGAACGCTCGGGATGGGGATGGCTATTCCAAATATCTGCCTTTTAAAAAAGATCCCGGTGTACTGGGAATAAACGGCCCCCAATACGGAATAGCAGGAAACGAAGCCCTGATGATTTATTCGGGAGACGATCATATCTATAAGTTTTCCAAAGACAGTGTCTGTGTGCAATACCGTATGGAGTTCAAAGACCCCAAAGCCAAATACACTTCGGGGCGACCCGAAAAAGTTTTCGAGGATAACCGGGGGCGAAATGCCGTATTGGGGATAAACCGGATTCAGCAATCGGAACGGTATATTTTTGCGGAGGTGACTTTTACGGGTGAAAAGGATTATTATTTCTTATATGACAAGGTGGACGATAAAATGTCGATCTATGAATTTGCTACCGATAGTAATTTTTCGGATAAATTCTTTTTCAGCGTAAAACGTGTGATCGGCAACGAGGTAATATATTGGATTAACGCAAATACTTTTGCACACGGATATAAAAACATATCGGACAGAACACCGAAAACCGGGTTTGAAAAAGAGTTGTACGGATTGCTGGATAAACTGTCCGAGAACGATAACCCGGTATTGTTCGTATTCGACATAAAACAGGAGGAATAGCCATGCCCAAACAGAAGCCGCATATCCTCCTGCTTTCAGTGGGTTTGGTGCTCCTTTTCGGGTTCACGGCCTGTGTCATGGCAAAAACATATATCGCCTATTCGAAGCAGTTGAACAGAATGGCGGTAATTCAGACCGCATTCGAGAATATGGCTTTTTGCAGGCCCTATGAGCTCTCCTCGGAAGGGTTTTGCCTTTCCCCCACGACGGTGCTGACTGACGCGGAGGGCAAAAAGTCACCTTTGTCGGAGGTCGTGTCCGCGCATGGCAGAACGCTGGTCTATCGTTTCAGCAGAATGAATTGCCTGCCCTGTATTGCGATGCACTTCAAGCTGTTGAAATCGATCCTCGATGACCGTGCCCAAATAGGGCTGATCATACTGTGCGATTATCACAATGCAAGGGACTTGAGGATACTCAGGAACACGTATGAAGTCTCCTGCGGGCTGTATAGCGTTGACCGACTCGGAATTCCGATAGAAGATGTCAACAATCCCTATTTCTTTATCCTTACTCAAGATATGAGATGCGAGGGTTTCTTTACCGCATTTAAAGAAACATCGCAGCAAACTGAAAACTTCCTTCGGGCGCTGCTGGAAAAATTGTAGCTTCTCTATGACCCGATATTGAAGCTGTCCGGTGGTTTCATTCATCAATAATATGGGGCTCTGTCGAAGATGGATAAAAAAAATAGCCAGGTATTCAGTGCGGTCGCGGTGCCGATGTCCGTAGCCGTAGCCGTGGTCGTGGTTGTGGCCGCGGGAATCATGTGCTTCGTGGCAAATGGCGGAGAGGGGGCGGCCGACGGGCTGCTACCCACTCCGGCACTGATCGGTACGGATCGGGAACACGCCGGCCTTGCCGGCAGCGATACGCTTTTCCGGTTCGAATCCCGGGTTGCAAACCTGGGGCGGATAAGGGTGGGGCATAAGAAAAAAATCGTATTCCGCTTCACCAACGTCAGTTCGGGCCCTGTTGTAATCACCAGGGTTATGACCAGCTGCGAATGCACTTCGGCTGTCTGGGACAAGGCGCCCCTGCTGCCCGGCCGGCGGTCGCGGATCGAAGTGACCTATGAAGCCGAACGGGATGGAGTGTTCTTCCGGAAGTTGTTTATCTACCATGCGGGCGCCGCTTCGCCTTTCGAGATCGCGATTGAGGGGGTGGGCGAGGAATAGCTTCGACCGGTCGGGGATGCATTGCGGGAGGGGCAGGGACGTTCCGGGCGGAAGCGCTGTTGTGTCCCGTGTCCGATCCCCGGGGAGTGCCTTTACGTGTACGTAGAGGACTGCTGCCCTGAAAACTAAAAAAGCCCCGTAATCAAAGATTACGAGGCTTAACCAAGTGCCCAGGACAGGAATCGAACCTGCACGCCTTGCGGCACACGCACCTGAAACGTGCGCGTCTACCTATTCCGCCACCTGGGC
>OLSX01002034.1_pt1 | contig 18508 bp, 10 predicted proteins | sample 1673141 | NCBI WGS metagenome assembly OLSX01 (sample SAMEA3136759, study PRJEB25190) | human gut metagenome | biome: human gut; feature: human-associated habitat; material: faeces | place: Austria | collected 2013
ACTTTCTTCTTAATTCTTTTCGCCTTTTTGTGTCCAGATTATTGACTATGGTCCAAAAGAACCATACCACGAATTCACAGACAGTTCATGCTTTGCATCAGAGCTGGATCGTGACTCGTCTTTAAAACTGGATTATATTGTTGCTCCACCGCAAATGGCACATTACATGGAAGTCAGCACGAAGATCTATGAGATCTATCTGCGGTATGTCATACAGGGAAAAGTTGTGGAGTCATAAGCCTATCACTGACTTCTGGCGAATAGGAAATGGATATGCGGGGAAACTGGAGAAGCTGGGACTTTACACTATGGGTGATATTGCAAGGTATTCTGAATACGGTGAGGACAAGCTGTTTAACGTATTTGGCGTTGCTGCGGAGTTAGTCATAGACCATGCCTGGGGATATGAGCCGTGTCCCATGTGTGCGATAAAATCTTACAAATCAAAAGAGCACAGCATTAGTCAGGGGCAGGTGCTTTCCTGCCCATATGACTTTGAAAAAGGGCAGCTTATTGTTCGTGAAATGACAGAACTGCTTGTAATGGATTTGGTGTGCAAAGGAATGGTCACGGATCAGATTGTACTCACGGTGGGCTATGATCATACGGGGATACCAGAGGACTATGCCGGTGAACTGAAAACAGACCGATACGGCAAGAAAATTCCGAAGCAGGCACATGGTTCTGTCAATATTGGACGGCAGACTTCTTCTACCAGAATCATTATGGAAAAAACCATGGAACTGTACAGCAGAATTGTAGATCCGACCTTGCTTGTACGGAGAATGAATGTGGTAGCAAATCATGTTGTGCTGGAATCGGAAATAAGAGATGAGATTGTGCAGTATAGCTTGTTTGATGATGTAGAGGCACTGGAAAAGAAGCGTGAACAGGAAAAGGCATCTCTTGAAAAGGAACATCAGTTGCAGAAAGCCATGCTGAACATCCAGGACAGATATGGAAAAAACGCGATTCTTAAGGGCATGAACTTCCGGGAGGGTGCAACTACCAGAGAACGGAATGGGCAGGTTGGCGGACACAGAGCGTGAGGTTAGGTATGAACAACTATGACGATATTCGGAATCACAGCCGATACAAATTGAAGCATCATCAACCTATGTCCATGTGGAGCCGTGCGGCACAGTTTTCGCCTTTTGCGGCACTGACCGGATATGATGATGAAATCGATGAAGCTGCCAGACTGACGGATCGCCTTGAGGAATTGACGGAAGACGAACTGAATGGTCTGAATCAGGCATTTCAGAAACTTCTGGAGAGAGCGTCAGATCGTCCGCTGGTTTGTGTGACTTATTTTCAGCCGGATGAACGGAAAGACGGGGGAGAGTATGTGAGTTATACGGGACGTTTTCGATTTTTTGATGAGACTGAGAGGATTCTGCATTTTACAGATAGAACAGAAATCCCTGTAGATGATGTTTTTCATATTGAAATGAAATAGAATACTTGATTAAATTTATAAGATTTTCGAGAATCTTATGTAGTTATATGGATTTTGAACATCTGGTGTGATATAATGAGATTGAGCACGGATGAAAATTTTATTGGGAAGCATTATTTTTTGACGAAATGTGATATAATTGATCATGAATATACTTACGCTGATGAAGGGTGATAAGGTTGTCGAAGTAATAAAGAACGACCCGATTCTTGCTTGTTCTTCTGTTGTAGGCATAGGAATCGAACACATACAAAGCTTATTGTAATAGAAATAAAGTCCGCTTTTGTGTTAATACAGCATATCACAAGGTCTAATCGGTCAACAATGCGTGAGTCGGTCGCGGACTTTGGATAGCCGACTTGTTTTTTTATTTGATGCATTATATTGACTTTGCTATCTCTATCATCTTAATAAAATTGTTTAATCCTGTGCTATCAATCCCCCAGCTAATGCGAATTGCACTTTCAATTCTTTCCAAGTTTAAGCCCATAGCAGATAACACATAGCTTGGTTTATAGCTGCTAGAATTACAAGCCGAACCATTTGATACGGCACAGAATTGTCTTGTTGCAAGCATTAATGCTTCAGAATTCACACCATTAAAAGATACGTTCAACGTATTTGGCATAGCATATACTAAATCCCCGTTGATGCAATAATCAACACCAGAAGATTTCAAGGCGTCAAGTATATATTTTTTATTATCCTGATATTTCATATAGTAAACGCCGTGTTCTTTGGCTGCAATCTCACACGCTTTACCAAAACCAGCAATCAAAGCAGTTGGAATTGTACCGGGGCGAATCCCTTTTTCCTGGGATCCGCCGTACATGATTGACTTAACAGGTGGCATCTTATAACGCTTCTTTTTTAATACTAAAACTCCAACTCCCTGCGGGCCATACATTTTATGGGCGCTTGCAGACAAGAAATTATATTTTGTATTTTTTAATTCATCGACAAGTTTTCCGAAGCTCTGTGCAGCATCTATATGAAAAAAAGTTTCTGTTTTTGAGAGTTCTTTTCCAATAACATCAATAGGCTGGATAATACCGGTCTCATTATTTGCGTGCATTACAGAAACAAGCAGCGTGTCATTTCTAACTTTACTCAGCAATTCATCAGCGTTTATACGTCCACTTGAATCAGGACTAATATAAGTTACCTCAATGCCGCACTTTTCAAGTTGATTCAAAGGTTCGAGGACAGCTTTATGCTCTATAGATGTAGTTATAATATGCTTCTTAGCCGTTTTCTCAGCATATTCCTGCAAGCCTAAAATAGTGATATTATCACTTTCTGTTGCTCCGCTAGTAAAGAACACCTCATCTTTATTAACCGCAAGCAATTCTGCCACTTGTTTACGAGCACTCTCAACAGTAGAACGTGCAGTCTCGCCGAAGTCATGAGTCCTGCTGTCAGCATTGCCGTATTTGTTCTGGTAAACATCGATCATTACATCAAGAACCCTTTGATCCAGTGGGGTTGATGCATTATAGTCAAGATAAATGCTCATATTATTTTTCCTCACTTAACGATTTATCAAGTAGACCTTTTAGATCTTTTATAAAATTAGTTCCGCTGAGATAATTGATACCTCTTTCAATATGCAATTTAAGATACTTTGCCATGATATCGTTATCTGAACCCAGATTATTTGCAATACACCATTCTTTTATAAGTGCTTCATATATTTCGTGATATTCTCCGGCAAATGTAAGCCAGGACATTTCCACATTACTGTCGGATGCTATTTCCATATCAGTAGGAATTGTTCCTTCTTTAAGAGAGAAACAAAGCGCCCATCTGCATAATACATTCCAATTCTGAATACCAGTTTTTCCTTTAAGTCTGGCTAACTTATCCTTTGCGGCATTAGACAATTTTATTTGCTTTATAATCATGCAAGTTCCTCCTCAAAGTATCCTGATCTGACATAGGAGCGTTTTTCATTCTCGTCATAAACAAGAGTAAACTTATTGCTTACATATGGCTTAATGATCTCGTAATAGTTTTTGTCAATTTCGGAATCAGTAGACAGTATAATCGTCTGAGAACTTGCGTTAGGGAAATATCGCTCAATCAGGGCTTTTCTGTGAAGTGAATCTAGCCTTGCAAGGGGTGTATCAATTATCACAGGAAGCATTTTATTTGAACACTCTGCTAATGCCCAGAGCATTGAAATTACCATAAGTTGTTTTTCTCCAGCAGACAGACTGCTTTTCATCACTTCATTTCCGTTTACATCAATATAGTGATAATCGAGTGTTTCTGCGTCCATTTCTATTCTGTCAATGAAATTTTTCTTGCCGAGTATTTTTTTATAACATCTCGTCATAGTTTCTGCCAAATTTGCGATCTTAGATCTTTGAAGTTCAATTTTATACTTTGCTGCAATCTGTTGTGCGGTTAATGCATATCTATGAATACGCTGAACATCATCTCCACGCTCCATTGCAGCGATAGCTTTATCGACACAGCGATTAAATTCCGTTGTCGCTTTTTTGCATTCGCCATTTGCTGTTACTCTCTGTTTCTTTTTAGCTTCTATCTGAATTTCTATATCCATACGTTCATTTTGCAATTCACCTATTCTCTTATAAAGACGAGCAATTGCCTTTTCATCAATATCAACAGAAAGATAATTATCAATCTCATTTATTCTTTTCAATATTTTCTGTTCGTTCCTCTTGTTAGAGATGTAGGTATATTGTGTATTCGTTAATTGACTGGAAAGCAGCATAGAAAGTTGGATATAGGCGTTTTCTGACAGATCAAAGACAATCTTTGTTTGTTTCTTTTTTGCCTGCTTCTTCAAGAACTTTATAAATTGGGCTATATCTTCTGAAGATTGATTTGTTTTATCTGAATACTCCTTAAACATCTGATTAATCTTCTTGACTGCTACTGACATAGATCTGTTTTCACGTTCAGTTTCAACTTTACTCTTTATTGATAGCAGTAGTTCTTTTACCATCAAAAGAGGAAGTTCGCCGGCAGCAAGTTCAAGATAGTTCTCTTGAATACTATTGACTTCAGAATTAAGCGTGATCCTCTCAGCAAACAACTCCTGAGACTGACTGGCTATCTGTCCTCCCTTGGCATTAAACTCCTCGGTTTTCTTATCTATCTTCTTATTGACACGAGTAAGGCGTTTTTCTAATTCGATGATATCATCATCAATCTGTTTAAGTGCATCTGCTTTTTCATCTTTTACATGTCTGAGTTCCTCAATATATGCGCCATTATAACTTTCTGTATGCTCTGCGTCAATTCTTTTGATGATGCGTGTAATGTCATTTTCAAGAAGGTCAATAACATTGATTCCGAGAAGAGCTTTAATAGAACTTTTCATTTGGATACTTGTTTCACTTTCAGCAAGTTCAGCTATCTTCTCACCATCAAAAAAATAAAAATTCGCCAAAGCACTCGGTAAAATACTCTCTACAAACATAGTCCAGTTTTTAGCAAGAAAAGTATCATCGTTACCATTCTTCTTAACTGTGACCTTGTCTTTTATATTTTTAACGTTTAAATTCCAACTGCGATTCACTGTATAGACATTATTTTTGCCATCTTCTTCAATAGTAAATTCAAGCTCAACAAAACTTTCGTTAGTACCGTCTGCAATGTTGGTATGCGCTTTCAAGTATTTACTGTAAGCTCCATGAATACTTTCCTGCACAGCAAATGAGTTTTTTCCATATAACGCAAGAAGGATTGCTTCAAGGAACGTCGTTTTTCCTCTTCCATTCATTCCTCCTATAAGAATTACAGGCTTATCGCTATTGAATACGAAGGTGTTATCCGAAGCATATACGCCAAAATTATGTAATTGCAGTCTATTGATTATCATGCTTCATCACCCTCGAATTCATTTTCAGTTTCTTGCAGTATATTATCGTCATATTTAGCCCCGTGTTCCTTCTTACGCTTGATTCTATCAAAATAGTATTCAGCTGCATCATCTGCATTTTTGTAAAAATTCTTTTTTATAGTCTGTTCTATCTGATTAAGTATGCCTTTACGGTTATTCATCATATTTGATTTGCTCTCAATATCAATAAGAGTGTACATCATTTCAAATAACATGGTTTCATCGTTGTTTTTATCAGGACTACATATATCTTTAAGAATATTCCATTCATTCTCTTTGAATGAATTTGACGTATAGATTGAATTATCAGGAAATGGCTTACCTATAACTTTCTCATAAATCTTCGGAAGTGAATCATCAAACTCATGATTTTCATTTACCCAGATCTTTCTAATTTCAATGAGTTCCGGTATTGTTATCAATTCTAACTCATCAAAGCCTTCGGGACCGTTTTCGTTTATTTCAATTTGCATACGAAGAAGTTTTTCAAGCCACATTTCTCTCGTGCTTTTGGTATAAGGTCCATAATTTAAACGACCATTAAATCCTTGCAAGTAACCGCCTCTTCTTCTAAAATCACGGCGAGATCTATCAATTGATTCATCGCCAATTTCATTTCTAAATTCAAGAAGTGGTGTCATCCACTCTTTTTCAGAGTCATTAGCGATCATTGCTTCCATTGATTTATCCTGTTCTACCATTGTGCATACCCAGCACCCAAATCTACTTTTTCCACAGCTTGGAAGTCCTGCTTCAACCATCATTGGGCATTCACCATCTGCCGTTGCACCACGATACATTGTAAGCAGATCATTATTGTTGTATTCCCATGGGTTCTTATATTGCATTAGAAACAACCAAACATCGTTATTATTCCAATCCTCAAGAGGGGAAAACACAAGTTCGTTTGCCAACGTAGGATTAGGACTCAACAATTCACGCACTCTGAGCTTTTCATAATGAGCCATAGTCTTAGCTCTGTTTGCACTTTCAGCTTTACGAGTGCCAAGCACAAGAATGATCTCACCATGTTCAGCAATACAATTCTTTATAAAGTCATTTACAGGTCTTATCTTTAATCTGTCTGTGCACCAGCGAAAACGCTTTCTTGGAAATGGGTAGCCTCTTCCGATAAGATTTACCCAAAAAGTATTATCTACTTGAGGTGTTAATCTATGTGTTATAAAAGGCAACCCTTGTTCTTCAGCCACCTGATCCATCTGCTTTAGGGAATTCTGAGCCCATTTTGCAACAACAGGAGATTCTACCAATGTATCAGTGTTAATTATATGAACAGTCTTTTTTAATTGCTCTTTTTGTAGTTCCTTCAATGACAGCCATACTAATTGCAGGGTGGCTGTACTATCCTTACCGCCAGAATAACCAATAACCCATGGAATATCATCAGCAAGATATAGATCACGAATTGTCTGTTGTAGCTGATTTATTTTATCCTTTGTTATGGTAGTTTCTGAGTTACAACTCTTGCAGGTTGTATTTTCTTCCATGATATAAGCTCCTATCATTATGATTTATTCTTTTCTATAAGCTGTTGCTCTTTTGATTTTTCTTCTTTTGACAGCCGAATACCTATCAGCTGCTTGATCTTTGAGCAGGTGAGTATAACAGCTTCCTCGTTATTTTTAATCTTACCATCATTTTGAATAGCTCTGCCTAGCCAGTTTTCCTGATTTGAGCGAAGCCAGTCGATATTCCGTAACTTGCAGAGATAATCATTCATATCTATAGAGCGATTATCATAAAAATATCTGCCAAGCCTTCCAAATGCATACATCGTTATCGCTAATGTAGTAATATAGTTTTCTCTGAGATCCTTTTTAGTCAGTAGCTTCTTTTGCAGTTCTGTCCATTCCGGAATATTATCTGCAATACCATTCCAGAACGATATGAGAAACTTTGTATCCTCTTCGGTACAGTCGCTGTGCAAAATTTTTGAATTAGCTCTATATATACTTGTAAGAGTAAATAGATTCAAAGAGTTTTTACCTAAATTATCTCTTTCCTTATCGGTGTATTTCTTTAAGAATGGAACACTCTCTATTACCTTTTTGGTAGCTACAGCTAGAGCATCTCTTGAATCGTACAATGTTGAAAGAGAATTAGAGGTTTTTACAGCGTGTTTATTCAAGTCGGTAAACATTTGTTGGCTTTTTAAAAGCCCCTCATCTTTGAAGAAAACTATAGAAATAGTTTCATCTCCAATGGTAGGATCTTCCTTGATTGCTTCTTCAATGGCAGCTTTTCGGTGCTGACCGTCATTTATAAGAAACGTTGCTTCCATATTGACTTCCAATATTCCAACATCTTTATTAACATCCGAGGGCTTATACTCGAATTCTCCGTCAATTGATGCTGAAAGGGCAGAAAAGACATAGGAATCACGATTATTTACAATGTAATCTCGTATCTCAGGAATTCTTAATTCATTGATTTTTCGCTGTGCTCTATATTCCGGCAGAAGAGTTTCTTCCTCTTCGGGAAATAATTTCGACAGTAATTTCATAGGAACCATAGATATATAGTATTCCCTATTAGCCCACAAAGATTGATTTGGGCAGCGCATTGACGAAGTCTGGAAATGTTTTTGAGAGTATTGTTCACCACATTGTATTTATGCGGAGTCTCATGTTTGTTGTGATAGTATGATGTTTCTGCTATATCAATATGGCAATATTGGTATTAAATAATATGAAAATATGGTGTGGCAACTTGGAATTAGACACAAATAGTTATATATTTGCGGTCGAAAAAAGTATACATTATTTTGATATAATACTAAGTGCATACATTAGTATAATTAAATGCGAAAGGCTGAGCACAAACGACTAAGGGTCGCATGGCTATTGCTATTGGTGTATTTGCCAATGCTTTTGGCTGTTACCTTCCATCATCATACAGAGGTGGAAGGCAACGCTGCAACTACTTACTATTGTTACGATTGTGCTCACCACATTCACCACGATGGTCATTTTGTTAATGGAAACACAATGCATGATTGTGCATTATGTGTGTTGCAGAGTATGACCTATGTGGCTCCATCGTTTGCACAACTGACAACGTTTGTTGTCGTCCTAAATATCGTATATTGCGCCATTTGCATATTGATCAAAAGGTGTGGGTACGATGTAAAATCAACGCGTGCACCTCCTGTGTTTTCTTGATTTTCTTTGTAGGGGAGCAATGTGTGTTTCCTTAATGTTGGTATTCTAACACTTCTTTTTTTGATGATGAAAAATAGGATGGCGGCTTTAGTCGTATTTTCTATCTTTTCATCAGCCCTTGTCGTGCGCATTCTCAAGAGGTTATATCAGACACTCTAAAGCATGTGTACAGGGAAGGTGTGCCCCTAAATGATATCGTTGTAAGAGGTAATACTGACAAGCAAATACAAATGTCGTCGGCTCTCAACCCAGTGAGGGCAAACAAGCAATTTATTATAACAGCACTTTAGCGGCTCGCCGATGCAAACGCTGAGTCGGTTGCCAGGAGTAGCAGTTGAAGGCTGTCTGCACGAAAATTATAGAATAAAAACAACACAAGCTTAGGCAATATGTGCAGGTTCTTGTGTATGCGTACAGAAAATGTGACTATTAGCCTTGCATTTATAATAATAAGATTATGGAAAAGATAATACGACAACTGGTCATTGTTATTGGCGCTGTGTTATTTTCGTTGGTGGCACACGCAGCCAATGATACAAAAGATACTGATGCTAATATATATGGTCATGTAATAAACAAAAAGACATCGAAGCATATACCCAATGTAACAATAAGTGTGAAAGGCACGCTTATAGCTACTCAAACGGATGCATCAGGCCATTATTTCTTGAAAAATTTGCCAGAGGGTAAATTCACGTTAGAAGCTAACATGGATGGCTTTAGAACAATAAGTAAAAGTGTTGTATTGCATCGCGATTCAACAATAGAACTTAATTTCAAGTTAGACCCCTCAGATATAGACTTAGATGATGCGGTAGTGTCGGCTAACCGTATCGAAACAAAACGGCGTTTAGCTCCAACATTAGTAAATGTATTAGGAAGCAAAATGTTTGATTTGACACAGTCAACTTGCTTGGTACAAGGCTTGAACTTTCAGCCAGGTGTGCGTACAGAAGATGATTGTCAGAATTGCGGATTTACGCAAGTACGCATCAATGGACTGGATGGCCATTATTCTCAGATTCTGATTAACTCACGTCCAATATATTCATCGCTGAATGGTGTGTATGGACTCGAGCAGATTCCGAGTAACATGATAGACCGTGTAGAGGTTGTACGTGGTGGCGGATCGGCATTATATGGCGCATCAGCAATTGGTGGTACGATAAATGTAATAACTAAGGACCCCATACGCAATTCAGCGTCCTTCGGTCACACGTTCATGTCGTTGGGACACAACTCTTTTGATAATATTACGATGGGTAATGCGTCACTTGTGACCGATAACAATAAGGCCGGAGTTTACGTATTTGGACAAAGTCGTGAGCGTAAAGGATATGACTATGATCGTGACGGGTACACAGAGTTGCCCGAACTCAGTAATCAGACTTTTGGATTGAATTCGTTTTATCGCTTGAGTCCGTATTCAAGAATTGGTGTGCAGTACCATAGCACACACGAGTTTAGACGTGGTGGTAACAATTTGAATATGGCGCCTCATGAGGCCAATATTGCAGAGCAAGCTGAGCATAACATACAAGGTGGTGGTATAAATTATGATTTTAATGCCCCCAATCAGAAAGATAAAGTAAATGCTTATTTCTCGTTTCAAACGACTACACGAAAGAGCTATTATGGCGGAATAGGGGAGGGAACTCCCGAGGATATGGAAACAGCCGAGAAAGCCTACGGAAGAACACACGATTTCACATATGTGTTAGGGTCTCAATATGTACATTCTTTTCCGCGTCTACTTTTTATGCCATCTGATTTGACCCTTGGGGTTGAATATAACCATGATAGATTAAAGGACATCATATTGGGATACAACCATGAGCTTAAGCAGAGTACAGGCATTGGCAGCTTCTTCTTCCAAAATGAGTGGAAGAATAAACAATGGAGTTTCTTGCTTGGTGGCCGCTTGGATAAGCACAACCTGATAAATCATGTAATATTCAGTCCTCGCGTAAATGTGCGCTTTAATCCGATTGATGATATCAACATTCGTTTGAGCTACGCAAGTGGTTTCCGTGCGCCTCAAACTTTTGATGAGGACCTGCATGTCGGCGTAGTAGGTGGGGAACGTTTGGTTACCGTGTTGAATAAAAACTTAAAAGAAGAACGTTCAAATAGCTTCAGTGCGTCAGTTGATTTATATCATCGTTTTGGCGCCGTGCAGACGAACTTGTTGATTGAAGGCTTTTATACGGATCTAAACAATGTCTTTGCCTTGCGTCAACTCGACCAACCTGACGCCCAAGGTAATATTGTGCAAGAGCGTTATAATGCCAATGGAGCAAAAGTCTATGGCTTGAACATTGAGGGTAAGGCAGTGTTAACAAAGTGGGTTACACTGCAAGCAGGTTTCACTTTGCAAAAGAGCACCTATGACAAGGCTATTGCGTGGAATGATGAAGTGCCCGAACAAAAATATCGCAAAATGATGCGTACGCCTGAAGTCTATGGCTATTTTACAGCAGCATTTACGCCTATTAACCATTTGACAGTTTCTGCTTCGGGCAATTATACAGGTGCGATGCTGGTAGGCCACTCTGCAGGTTCAGGTGTAGATAAGCCTGTGGTTGTCAACACACCGCATTTTACAACATTGAATCTAAAGGCCGCGTATGATTTTGTGTTTGGAAAGGGACTAACATTGCAGGTAAATGGCGGTGTACAGAATGTTACCAATTCTTACCAAAATGATTTCGATAAAGGTTGGAATCGTGATTCAGCTTACATTTATGGTCCATCACTGCCAAGAAGTTTCTTTGTTGGTATGAAATTTAGTTATTAACTAAAACCCCGAATCATGTATGGAGCGTACCCCATATAATAGTGGCAATGGGGTACCCTCCTTACTTCATAAACACAATAATAAATTAAAATAACAATCATGAAAAGTTTAGTTTATACTCTATTGTTAGCATCAACCCCTTCGTTAGTATTTGCTTCAAGCAACCAACATTTGCGTGGTAGTGATTCTGTTTACACATCAGAGGCCTCGGCTGCGCATGGCTATGTTGAGTCTATAGATGGAGCTTACGGCTTTAATGGAATTAGCATACCTGGCGAAATTTGTGACAGTACGGGGCTTCCTATGTTAACGCGCAAGCTCACGGCATGGACGTCATTGCAAGCTCGTGCTGCATACTACTTTCATCACCCGGCAGCACAGGTTAAAAGCTACATGACGCTTAATGTTAAAACAGGGGGTAAGGTTAGTTTCATACTATCAATAACCGATCCCGATGCGCCAACCGATACTATAGCAACTAAAGTGATAGATGTAATAGGCACCGGCAAGGATCAAAATGTAGAATTGGCAGATTGCTCGTTTACGGTAGCTAAATATTATCGCTACCAACTGGTTTGCGTGTCGGGCAATAATAATATTGATTACATCGACCGTTTTACGTTTGAAAGCCCATCAGCCGAAAAAACCTATCCAGCCTCTTATCTGTCGTCACCATCAGTACATTTGGGCAGCTGGCGTTCAACGGGTGCGGCACCGGCAAACGGCTATGATTGGTGTTATCAAGAGATAATGATACCCAAGTCGTCGGATATTGTGGGCACTTATGCCATGGCATTGGGTGTGCTGAGTGGTTACATGGGCATTCAAAATAATGGTGTGCAGGCTGATGGTACGCCGGCCCATGATGTGCTGTTCTCAATGTGGGACGATGGGTCAACTGACGAAGATCCTAACCTGCCAGAATATATGAGGGCTGGTGTGGTAGACTGCGATTCACTTACCATAACCAATAGGTTTGGCAATGAGGGGACAGGGGTACAGACCTACCGACGTGGCGATTGTTGGATACCTGGGCGCTTTGTACAGTTCATAACCAATGCAAGGCGTGAGCAGACAAGTTACACAACCATAGAAAATGGAAAAGAAGTAGAGCACAAGCAAAACAATATACTTGTATCTGCTTGGTACAATGCACAAGATGGCAAGGGGTGGCAATACATGGCTACGGTGCGTAAGCGCAATAGTACCGACTTGTTCAGTTCATGGTATTCTTTCCTTGAAAATTATAATTGGGCCACGGGCGAAGCTTCGCGAAAGGCTTACTATCGCAATGGCTTTGCCAGATATGCAAAGAAAGGAAATTGGTATAACTTTAACCGCGTAGACTTTAGTCATACTGATGGTGGCAATGCACCTGGTGCACGCAATGATTACGGACAAGGTGCAACCGAGAATAAAGACGACCGAACCTTCTTTATGCAGACCGGTGGCTATACTTCAACTAATTGTACCGATAATGAAGTTCCTTTAGCAACATCTGCAGAGTGTGTAGACACAATCAACTACGATGCTTTGAATGCCCGAGTGCTTCAAGCCATAGACAATGAAAAGGAACGTGTGGCTTTAGCAGAGCTGTTCAAGACAAGCAAATATGATAAGTCTGGTTGGAAGGTAATCAGCTTTTCAAGTCAAGAAACAAGCGGCGAAGGTTCAAATGGGCTTGCATCACAAATAATTGATGGTGATGCTAACACCTATTGGCATTCGCAATGGCAAGGCACACAAGCCAAATATCCACATTACTTTGTAATTGACATGCAAAAGATACAGAGCATTGGCGGGTTCGAATTTACCATGAGTGGGGGAGCAAACCGATACATTAAGGCCTATGATATTTATGTGTCAGATGACAACACAACGTGGCAAAAGGTTATTTCGGACAATGATGCACCAAATCAGCAAACATTCCAGGTGCGATTGGATAGTGTTGTAAATGCACGCTATATCAAGCTTGTGATAAGAGACGGACGTGCAACTGATGGGTGTTTTGTCCGACTCAACGAGTTAGATGTTGTATCGGGCAATGTAGCTGTGCTTGTACAACAGCCAAGTGCAAATAATGTAGCCAACGCACAACTTAGTGCAATACTAAATAATCAGAATCTTGACTTGATATTGCCCTTCGAAGGCGAAAAGCAAGTGGCTGTCCGACTTTATTCTACTAATGGTATCTGTATATTTAACGGCAACTTCCTGGCGTCAAAGTACATTTCAATACCTATGCCACAATTGGTCGCAGGGACATACATTGTTGAGGCTGTATGTAATGAAGGCTCATCATCTGCAATGATAATAAAGAAATAATTGTCCCTAATCATCTACTTATACAAAATACCTATTCTACAAATCATTCAGTATGAAAACTATAACAATAAAACTACTATTTGGGGCATGCTTCGCATCGTTGTCACCGCTAAGTGCACAAATTGTTGATAGAGCGAAATATCCCGATTACACAGATAAACGCAATCCGGATTATGCACTCATGCAACGGCATACGCTTGGCGTGCGTAATGCAATGTCTGCACGTCCCGACCATGTGAATAATGCCGAAACACGTTTCTTCCCGCCAGTGTTTAACCAAGATGGGGGCTCTTGTGGATCGGCCTCACGCATAGGCTACATGTTCTCGTATGAAATGAATGCCTTTCGCAATTTGGACGGAACTAACCCACAAAATTATTACCCGACACACTTTGTGTGGCTACTGACTAATGGCAATTCGGGCAAAGACGCTTTTGTACAGCATGTTGGAGTTCCCTCGGCTGAAACGTATGGTGGTCAAACCTATTCAAAACTTTTTGGCAATCAAGAGGAAACCCAGAACGACTTTGGTTGGATGACTGGTTACGATAAATGGTACGAAGCCATGTTTAACCGTATGCTCAAACCTGCCAATTTCCCTGAAAGCACAGGCACAGATGCCGGGCGCGAGGCTCTGAAAAATTGGCTGTGGAATCATAATGGTGATGAAAGTTTCCAATCGGGTGGATTGGCTGGCGTTGGTGTGGCTGCCGGCACAATGACGTGCAAGGCTATTGACAGCACTCCAACCAATGACAAGTTGGGAGTGACAGGTATGAAATGTGTGGACAAATGGGGCACTGGCGTTGATCACGCTCTTACCATTGTAGGATATGACGACCGCATAGAATTCGACATAAATGGTAACGGCATATATGGCGAAGAAACTGCCGATGAGCGTGGGGCATGGATCTTGGTTAATTCGTGGGGTAATGAGTGGCAAAATGGTGGCTTCGTCTATTGTCCTTACGCTTATGGCGGGTCACATTTTAATAAGGACGGCTCGTTCTCAAACCATTGGTGGTATCCCGAAATATACAAGGTACGCAAAAATTATAAGCCCCAACGTACCATTAAACTTAAAATGGACTATACCCGCCGTTCCGAACTATATCTTATGGCTGGCGTATCTGCAGACCTCAAAGCCACAAATCCTGACAAAACGCAGGCTCTTGACCACTTTAAGTATGCAGGTGATGGCAATAATGGTAACACTGTGCCAGCTCCCGAAATCCCGATGTTGGGACGATGGGTTGATGGCAAACTGCACACCGAGCCCATGGAGTTTGGCTACGACCTCACAGATTTAAGTGACGGCTATGATGCAAATGAACCGCTCAAGTACTTTTTTATAATCAACACAAAAAGTACGGCGGAGGGTAGTGGACATATATATGATGCTTCGATTATAGATTATGTGCAAGACAGTCTGGGACTCGAAATACCATTTGATATTGACACCAATGGTGTAAACATACAGAACAAGGGTAAGCAAACTATCATATCATTGATTGTACCAGGACGAGGTGTGGCTGCACCGCAGAATGTTGCCGTTGATGGTGGTGTGCTTAAATGGATGTCGCCCAAAAAAGCAAATCTCAGTCTGACCGGATATGAAATTATACACGAGGGCGAAATAGTTTCTACACCTGATGCCGATGCCGAATCGTATGCTTTACCCGAAGGGGCTTCGGGCACGTATGGCATAAGGGCCGTTTATGGCAACAAACGCTCGAATGCAGTGAATGTCAATGTGTATGCAAGTACTGCAAACAACAAATGTATTAAATTGCTTCATTCTGGACTTACCCTTCCAGGTGTATTCGATTCAAAGTACAACATGGCCACTATCGAGTTCTGGATACGGCCACTATCTATCGCCGATTGGAACCAGAGTGCAGGTCCAGGGTGGGGAACATTCATGTTTCATGCCAATGCAAATGGTTCATTTACTGCGGGTTGGGACACTAACAACCGTTTGAATGTGCCTTCCGCTCTGAGTTTGAACAAGTGGAGCCATATAGCACTTGTCGTGAATGACAGTGTGATGACTGCCTATGTCAATGGCACAAAAATGGCATCAGTCACGTCAAATAGCTATTGCGGTATTGGCGGTTTTGGCGATTTGATATTCTCATCTGAAGATGAAAACTCCGACCAAAATGCCATGTACGACGAACTGCGTATATGGAAAACAGCACGCACGGCTGATGAAATAAAAGCTGACTACAAACTGCGCTATGCTGATGCACTGCTGCCTGATGACCTCGTAGCCTACTATCCGGGTGATGTGGTGACTATAAATGGCACAAGACTGTTGTGCGATCATACGGGCAGAGCACATCATGGCTCTTTCCCAAATGATAATTTTTCCGTAAATGATGGTTATGCGCAAACATTAAAATATACAGCGAACACATTTGTACACATCAATCAGCCCGAGGCTGATGCTGTCGAAGGACAATATCTGACACTGCATGCCACTGGCAGCACGAATATTTCCTCTCTGCGATGGACGGTGCCTGGGGCGGGTATTGAAAATTTGGTATGCACCTCGCCAACAATCTCGTTCGGAAAATCTGGTGCGCAAAATGTGAAAGTGGTGGCAGTTGATGTCAATGGTAATGAAACTGAGGCCGACACTCTCATTACGGTGTTGCCTGCTCCTGAGGCAAGTGCAGTATTCAAAATGTCAAAGAACAAGGTGGTGTGTGGCGAGCGTGTAACCTTTATTCCCCAAAACATGGTTGATGGCCAGAGCTATCATTGGACACTCGAAGGCGCATCTGTCGAAACTTCTAACCAGTCATGTGTTACAGTGTCGTACGCAAAAAGTGGCACCTATGATGTGACGTTGAATGTGACTGCAGCCAATGGTAGTACTGCCAAGTATACTCTAAAAATCAATATTGTCGAAACTGCTCCAAAGGCAGCGTTTGATGTTGAGCCGTCAGTCGTTGTAAAAGGCAACCAGGTAAGGCTTACCGACAAGTCGCAATATGGTTCGGCTCATAGTGCGTGGACATTGTCAAGCGCTAACAATGCCATGCAAGGCGAGGGCGAGAAACTCTGCTTCATTCCTGATGTGGCTGGGGTTTACAACGTAACGTTGACGGCTTCAAACGATGCAGGTAACAGCAGTGCCTCTCAGTCAAGAGCACTCATTGTTTGTAATGCCGACAGTAAGACAGGGCTGAACTTTATGCCAGCAGCGAAAGCACGTGTCGAATTGACAAAGGTACCTCTATCGGCAGGACAGAAAAAGTTTGCTATTGATTGGTGGCAACGTGCCAACACGCTCACTGATGTGTGCAATGGGATAGGGGAGAATACGCAAAGTTTACAACTCCAAACGTTGCCTGATGGCCAAATGCGTTTCTATATGGCAGGCATGTGCGCCAGCTCGACAACAAGTTATGTGATACCTAATGAGTGGCATCACTATGCAGTGTCGTTTGAGTCTGGAAAAGTCCGTTTCCTCCGTGATGGCGCTTTGGTAAGTTCTGCAGCAATTAAAAACGCTAAAGTGCCCGCAATGAACTCTTTTGCTTTGGGCTGCGAAGAAGCTCCAATGAGTGGCATGGTAGATGAGTTCAGAGTGTGGAATGGGGTAGCTTTTGACACATCAAAGTTGCGCAAACTACATTCATATTTAATAGAACCGATGTCCGATGCGGCTGTTAAGGCTGCTGAGGCTGACGGCTTGAGCGTTTATTATCATTTTGACCAAAATGGGGGCAATGTGGTTGATGCCACTGCCAACCAAAACACAGGCGTACGTGTAGGCTTCGGTCCTGATGGTGATGCTTGGAGCAGCTCGAAAGGTGTTTTCGCAATCAACTTTGATGACAAGTCTACAGATGTCTCGAGCAGTTATTTGTCAAACTACGAAGCTCCGTTCTCCAATACAGGAAAGGTTTACAACGATACAGCGAACAAACGCTTTATGACACTCTATGGTTGGAAAGAAAATGGTGATGCCACATCGTCAAAGCGTACGGGGGCACATGTCGATACACAAAAGGATAATGCCTTTACCATCACCACAGGGTGGGACGGCTTTAGCCGTCAACTGAACGATCACAAGGCATATCAAACAGTCAGTTTGCCTGCAGGCGTATATGATTTTACTGCCAAGTATGGCAGTTTCGAAGGCGAGGCTGATGGTTGCTACCTGGTTGCAGCAAAGTCCGACACACTGCCCAGTACCATCGACATTATCGAGGCTGACGGAAATGCAAACAGCGGTTTTGTAGCTTCGGCCATGAGGGCCAAATCCCAAACAACACTGAACACAGTGCGCTTTATCTTGACAGAGCCATCTACCGTTAGCTTGGGAATATTGGCTAATATGCAAGGCGATCGTTGCATGACTATTGACTCCTTTGAATTGACTCAATATCCGCTGACCATTATTAAAGGTGTGGCAGACGGTATTGATGATGCACAAATATCTGATACGCTGCATGATGGCACAGCCGCTTACGACCTGTCAGGGCGTCGTGTCTTCAATCCGCAAAAGGGCATTTACATCGTAAACGGTTGTAAGTTGATAAAGAATTAAATGTGTAACTATTGACACTTTTATTGACAAATAGATGATGCCCATGTAGCATCGTCTGTTGCCCCATACTCACTTTTGGGTATTTTGTTATACGATAAAGCGTTTCACCTTGTTTGGGTATTGCAGGGTGGGCGCTTTATCTGTTATTTTGCAGTCGTAAACAATGCACATTACAAACCATCAAACAACACATCTATCGTATGACTGGAATTTTTTACGGCAGCACAACTGGCTGCACCGCCGCAATCGGGTCAGGCGGCTTGCTGCTTTGCTCTGCGCGGTGCTGGTTGCTGCAACTTCTGCT
>OLSX01002039.1_pt1 | contig 18498 bp, 16 predicted proteins | sample 1673141 | NCBI WGS metagenome assembly OLSX01 (sample SAMEA3136759, study PRJEB25190) | human gut metagenome | biome: human gut; feature: human-associated habitat; material: faeces | place: Austria | collected 2013
GCCGGGTACATTAAACCTCGGTGCGGATGAGACAGTAGTAAAGACAATTAAGAGCTTTGCCGCTGAGGGAAAACTTGTTGCAGCGATATGTGCAGCGCCTAGCGTGCTCGGTGAGAATCATATACTTGAGGGCAAAAAAGCTACCTGTCATCCGGGCTTTGAGGAAAAGCTGCTCGGTGCACAATGGCTTGAGCAGCCTGTAGTTGTGGATGGCAATGTGATTACAAGTCGTGGAATGGGAACAGCTATTGCGTTTGCACTCGAGCTTGTCAGATACTTCACAGACGATGCCACAGTAGAGCATATTCGACAGGGACTGGTATACTAATACAACGTTCAGCAAATAATCATATTATTAGTATTATAACAAAAGAGGTCACACACCAACCCCATGGTGCGCGGCCTCTTTTTATGCTTGCATTTGAAGCGTACATTTGAAGCCTGCTATTGCAGAGCTTATTTCATCTGCTGCTCCTGCTTCATGATCATCTGCTTGACCATTTCGCCACCGATTGAACCGGCCTGCTTAGAAGTAAGGTCACCGTTGTAGCCCTCTTTTAAAGGAACTCCAAGCTCTGAAGCAACCTCTTCCTTGAAACGGCTCATAGCCTCTTTTGCCTCCGGTACAGAAGCCTTTTTACTACTTGATGCTGCCATAATGCAATACCTCCTTTTAAAACGTTATACACAAGCTGTATGTGTATGGAAATATTATGCCGTAAAATGACAAAAATATGTTTTGGTATTGCTGACAATTTATGGAATTATACACAAAAGCAAATTTAATGTAAAAAACACTGGAAATAGTGGATTTGTTGTGTTATAATCATCCAATGACTGGGCTTAGCAGTTTAAAAAGCATGCCCACATTACATTTGATGTACATACCATTCATATATATTTTTAAGGAGGATAACGATTGACATGAGTGTACAGGTTGAGAATTTAGAGCATAATATGGCGAAGCTTACTATTGAGGTAGCAGCTGAGGAATTAGAGAAAGCATTGGATTCTGCATATCAGAAGCAGAAGAAACAGATTAGTGTACCTGGATTCCGTAAAGGAAAAGTGCCAAGAGCTATGATTGAGAAAATGTATGGAGCAGGTGTGTTCTACGAGGATGCAGCAAACATTCTTATGCAGCAGACATACGCAGGTGCAGTTGACGAGAGCGGTGTTGACATTGTTTCACGCCCAACAGTTGAGGTTACTCAGATTGAGAAGGGACAGCCTTTCATCTACACAGCAGAGGTTGCTGTAAGACCTGAGGTTACTCTTGGTAAGTACATGGGCGTTACAGTTACAAAGATCGACACATCAGTTTCTGATGAAGAGGTTGACGCTGAGCTTGAGAACCAGAGAAACAAAAATGCAAGAACAGTTACAGTTACAGATCGTCCTGTAGCAGAGGGAGATACAGCAGTTATCGACTTTGAGGGATTTGTTGACGGAGTAGCTTTCGAGGGTGGAAAGGGTGAGAATCATCCATTAGAGATCGGTTCACACACATTCATCGATACATTCGAGGATCAGTTAGTAGGAAAGAACACAGGCGATGAGGTTGAGGTCAATGTAACATTCCCTGAGAAGTATCAGGCAGCAGACCTTGCAGGAAAGCCGGCTACATTCAAGGTTAAGATCAACGAGATCAAGGCTAAGGAGCTTCCTGACCTTGATGATGAGTTTGCACAGGATGCAGCAGGTGTTGATACATTAGCTGAGTACAAAGAGGAAATCAAAAAGAACCTCACAGAGAAGAAAGAGACAGAAGCTAAGAAGACTAAAGAGGATGAGGCTATCCAGAAGATTATCGATAAGTCAAAGATGGATCTTCCTGAGGCAATGATTGAGACACAGTGTGAGACAATGGTTGAGGAGTTCGCTCAGAGAATCGCACAGAGCGGTCTTACAATGGAGCAGTACTTACAGTTCTCAGGCATGACAGTTGACCAGCTTAAGGATCAGGTTCGTCCTGAGGCTACAACACGTATCCAGAGCAGCCTTGTACTTGAGCAGATTGCCAAGGAGGAAAACATCGAGGTTACTGATGCAGATATCGATGCTGAGGTAGAGAAGATGGCTAAGGCATACGGCATGGAGGCTGATAAGCTTAAAGAGTACATGGGAGATGCTGAGAAGGAGTCTATGAAGAAAGACATTGCTATCACAAAGGCCGTAGATCTTATCATGGACAACGTTAAAGAGCGTGCAAAGGCAAAGAAAAAGGCTGATGCAGAAGAGTCTACAGAAGAATAAGATTTTTGAATCAAGATTTGATTGACTGGCTCAGAAGCCTATTTTCTGAGCCGGTCTTTTGAGCTTTTATAAAGGAGGTATTTTATATGAGTTTAGTACCATATGTCATTGAACAGACCAGCAGAGGAGAGCGCAACTACGACATTTACTCCAGATTATTAAAAGATCGTATCATTTTCCTTGGAGAGGAAGTAAATGAGACAACAGCCAGCCTTGTTGTTGCCCAGCTTTTATTCCTTGAGTCCGAGGATCCGAATAAGGATATCCACCTTTACATCAATTCACCGGGTGGAATGGTTACAGCAGGACTTGCTATTTACGATACTATGCAGTACATCAAGTGTGATGTTTCAACAATCTGTATCGGTCTTGCAGCAAGCATGGGAGCTTTCCTTCTTGCAGGCGGTGCAAAGGGCAAGAGATATGCTCTTCCAAATGCAGAGATTATGATTCATCAGCCATCTGGCGGTGCAAAGGGTCAGGCTACTGAGATTCAGATTGCTGCAGAAAATATTTTAAAGACAAAGAAGAGATTAAACGAAATTTTAGCAGCCAATACAGGCAAGCCATACGAGACAATTGCAGCTGATACAGAGCGAGACAACTATATGTCAGCACAGGAAGCCGCAGAGTATGGTCTCATAGACAGTGTAATAACAAACAGATAATCAGAAGTTAGATGAATTTAAGAGGGTACCCCATATGGGATGCCCTCATGCAATAAAAGGAGTTAATAATGGCAGGAAAAAACGACGGAAAGATTCGCTGCTCATTTTGCGGTAAGACACAGGACCAGGTAAATCGTTTGATTTCCGGACCTAATGGAGCTTTTATCTGCGATGAGTGTATAGATATATGTGCCGAGATTCTTGAGGAAGAAGGCGTAGATGGCCATGAGGACAAAAGCAGCGCTAAGGATGATATAAATCTTGTTACTCCGGAGGAGCTTAAGGCGTTTCTGGACGATTATGTAATAGGACAGGACCAGGCAAAGAAGGTGCTTTCGGTTGCTGTTTACAATCACTATAAGAGAGTTCTGGCAGGTGATACATCAGATGTAGAGCTTCAGAAGAGTAATATTCTCATGCTTGGACCTACAGGCTCAGGAAAGACACTTCTTGCGCAGACACTTGCCAGAGTGATAAATGTTCCATTTGCTATCGCTGATGCTACAACACTTACAGAGGCAGGATACGTAGGTGAGGATGTGGAGAATATCCTATTAAAGCTTATTCAGGCGGCAGATTATGATATCGAGCGTGCAGAGCATGGTATCATTTATATAGATGAGATAGATAAAATTACAAAGAAATCAGAGAATGTCTCAATCACCAGAGATGTGTCAGGCGAGGGTGTACAGCAGGCTCTTTTAAAGATTCTTGAGGGCACAGAGGCATCTGTACCGCCACAGGGCGGAAGAAAGCATCCGCAGCAGGAGCTTATTCCTATTGATACTACTAATATACTTTTTATCTGCGGTGGAGCATTTGATGGTCTGGAAAAAATTATCGACAGTCGTATGGATACATCATCTATAGGCTTCAATTCAGATGTAAAGTCAAAGACAGAGCTCAATGTAGGAGAGGCGTTTAAGCATGCACTTCCACAGGATTTTGTAAAGTTTGGATTGATTCCTGAGTTTATCGGACGTGTACCTATTACCGTTTCTCTCGAGGCACTCGACAGGGATGCACTTATCCGTATACTTAAGGAGCCTAAGAACTCGCTTATCAAGCAGTACACCAAGCTTTTTGAGCTTGACGGAGTAGGTCTTGAGTTCACAGACGATGCAGTAAATGCCATCGCTGACAAGGCACTTGAGAGAAAGACAGGGGCCAGAGGACTTCGTGCCATCATGGAGGCTGTTATGCTTGACCTTATGTATCGTATACCGTCAGACAAGAGCATCAGCAGATGTGTAATAGACAAGGATATCGTTGAGGAAAACTTAAAGCTTGATGGTGATTGCGTGCCTGAGGCATATATCGAGGAAAAAGCGGCATCGTAAGTACATGGCGGTATTTTACAAAAGATACAGCATCGGATAATATAAATTGCACAGCGGTTTGTTATGCATGGCTGTGTAATAATACAGGAGATATAAGTGGAAGAACAGATTATGAATATGCCTGCAGTAGCGCTGAGAGGGCTTACTATTCTGCCGGGGATGATTGCCCATTTCGACATCAGCAGAGAGCGCTCCCTTCGTGCTGTCGAGGAGGCTATGGAGCAGAATCAAAAGATTTATCTTGTCACACAAAGGAATGTGGACAGTGAGGACCCGACTCAGGAAGACCTCTATCAGATGGGTATTGTTGCTGACATAAAGCAGGTTGTCAGATTACAGAATGATGTTGTGAGAATACTTGTAGATGGAATAAGCCGGGCAGCATTGCTTGGCTTTACCGGTAATGAGAAGTACCTTGAGGCAGAAATCTGTTATTGTGATAGTAATGCAGACAGCCTGCCGGATGATCTCAGGGAAGCCATGCTTCTCGGAGTCAGAGAGGCTTTTCACAGATATGCGGCAGTCGTCGGCAAAATCAGCAAGGAGCTTATCAGACAGATAGATCAGTATGAGGATCTTGAAAAGCTCATTGATTATGTAACCAACAATCTGCCGGTGTCATATGAGCTTAAGCAGCAGGTGCTTGAGGCAGAGGATATCAATGACAGATATCAGGTTATAGTATCATTACTTCTCTCCCAGGTGGAGGTTATTTCCATAAAGAATGAGCTTCAGAAAAAAGTAAAGGTTCGTGTGGACAAGCATCAGAAGGAGTATGTGCTTCGTGAACAGCTTGGTGTGATACGTGAGGAGCTGGGCGAGAATGCTGACTCGGAGGCTGATGAATATGAGAAAAAACTATCTGAGTTAGATGCGCCTGACTACGTAAAGGAAAAGACGAAAAAAGAGATAAAGCGCTTTAGAAATATGAGCAGCAGCTCATCAGAGAGCACAGTTGAGAGAGGCTATATAGAGACTGTACTTGAGCTTCCGTGGAACAAGATGTCTGTGGATAACAAGGATCTTGACCATGCAGCACAGGTGCTCGATGATGATCACTACGGATTAAAGGATGTCAAGGAGAGAATACTTGAGTTTCTGGCAGTCAGAAATCTGACAAGCAAGGGAGAGAGTCCTATAATTTGTCTTGTAGGTCCTCCGGGAACAGGAAAGACAAGCATAGCCCGTTCAATTGCGTCTGCACTGGAGAAGAAATATGTGCGTATTTCTCTTGGTGGCGTGCGCGATGAGGCAGAAATCCGTGGACACAGAAAGACATATATCGGCGCTATGCCGGGCCGTATAGTAAATGGCTTAAGACAGGCCGGCGTTTCAAATCCTCTCATGCTGTTGGATGAGATAGATAAGGTGTCAAGTGACTACAAGGGTGACACATCAGCCGCTCTTCTCGAGGTGCTTGACAGTGAGCAGAACTGCAGATTCAGGGATCATTACATCGAGATGCCTGTAGATTTGTCGGAGGTGCTTTTTATTGCAACTGCAAATGAGGTTTCAGGCATTCCAAAGCCGCTTCTTGACAGGATGGAGCTTATTGAGGTGTCAAGCTACACTGAAAATGAGAAATTTCACATAGCAAAGGAACACCTAATTGAGAAGCAAAAGAGCAAAAACGGAATTAAAAAGGAACAGCTTACGATAACAGATGGTGCTTTAAAGGATATCATCAGGCTGTACACCAGAGAGGCCGGAGTCAGAAGCCTTGAGAGGACTATCGGCAAGCTGTGCCGCAAGGCTGCCAGGGAAATCTTCAAGGACAGCGAAGCTGCTGTAAAGGTTACAAAGACCAATCTTAAGACGTATCTGGGCAATCCGAAGTACAGTCCGGAGAAGAAAAATGATCACGCTGAGGTGGGAATCGTAAGAGGACTCGCATGGACCAGCGTGGGCGGAGTCACACTCGAGGTTGAGGTGAATGTGCTGCCGGGCAAGGGTGAGCTCGTGCTCACCGGTAAGCTAGGCGACGTGATGAAGGAGTCGGCACAGGCGGCACTTAGCTATGTGCGCTCAATAAGCGAAGAATATGGCATTGATGCAGAGTTTTATACGAAGCATGACATCCATATACATATCCCGGAGGGCGCAGTGCCAAAGGACGGACCATCCGCAGGCATCACTATGGCGACAGCCATGCTCTCGGCTATTACAGACAGAGCTGTCAGGGCAGATGTAGCCATGACAGGCGAGATAACACTGCGTGGCAGGGTGCTTCCGATAGGAGGACTCAAGGAAAAGCTGCTTGCAGCCAAAGTAATCGGAATAAAAACAGTATGTATTCCAAAGGATAATGAAAAGGACCTGGAGGAGATTTCAAAGGAAATAACAGACGGCATGGAAATTGTGCCGGTGGAGAAATTTTCACAGGTGGAGAAGATAGCATTTGTAAAATAAGAATGAGGAAGAGATTATGGTAATTAAAAGTGTTAATTTAGAGACAGTTTGCGGAATTACAAGCACAATCCCTGACAATGAGTATAATGAGGTGGCATTCGCCGGCAAGTCAAATGTAGGCAAGTCGTCACTGATCAACGCACTCATGAACAGAAAGTCACTTGCCAGGATCTCTTCACAGCCCGGCAAGACACAGACCATCAATTTTTATAACGTCAATGACGCCATGTATCTGGTCGATCTGCCGGGCTATGGCTATGCCAATGCCAATATCGAGATAAAAGCTAAATGGGGACAGATGATAGAAAACTATCTTCACACCTCAAAAAAGCTTCAGGCAGTGTTTCTTTTAATAGATATAAGGCATGAGCCATCGGACAATGATATCATGATGTATGACTGGATGGTAAACCAGGGCTTTGCACCGATTATCATTGCAACCAAATCTGATAAATTGAAAAAAAGCCAGATTGCCGCACACATAAAGACTATCAAGGATGTACTTCATGTGAAGCCGGGCACGGTAGTTATACCGTTTTCGTCCATGTCAAAGGAAGGCAGGGACGAAATCTGGAATCTCATAGATTCACTCGTGTTTGACGAGGAGACGCTTCTTGCCATGAAACAGGAGGAAGAAGCAAAGCGCGAGGCAAAATCAGCTGCAAAAAGAGCCGCTGCATCCCAGCCACACAAAAAGGAGCGCTGGAAGAAGACCGGAAAGCCGGTTGCCAAAAAGACTAAAGAACGCAGAGATAAGGCCAAGAGCAAAAAAAGCGTTAATAATCATAAAAAGAAATAAAGCTATAGAAAGAAAGGCGAATATTTAATATATGAAGAATAAATGCAAATTTGTAGGCATTATGTTTTTGTGTATATTGATAGTGTGTACGCTTGCGGTAATGGCATATGAGCACACAGCAGGTATGAAAGGCGCTGCCGGTGGAGCATCAAATGCTTCGGGCAATACAAAAAATACAGACGAAGCTGATGATATGCTTACAGTCGTGACATCCTTCTATCCTATGTACATTGCCACTTTAAACATAGTAGACGGAGTGGAAGGCGTGAGACTTGAAAACTTAAGCGAGCCACAGACCGGTTGTCTGCACGATTTTCAGCTAACACCGGAGGATATGAAGCTTTTATCCACAGCCGATGTTTTTGTAATAAACGGAGGCGGTATAGAGTCGTTTATGTCTGATGTGGCAAAAGCGTATCCGAAGCTTGATGTGGTTGAGGCCTGTGAGGATGTGGCACTTCTTTCTGAGGATGATGCAGACAGTGACCACGACCATGACCACGAAGCAGACACAGAATCGGACAGTGACCACGATCATGATCACGAGGCAGACACAGAATCGGACAGTGACCACGACCATGACCACGAAGCAGACGCAGAATCAGATAGCGCGCACGATCATGACCATGGTGATGAGAATGCCCATGCATGGATGAGCGTGCCGCGTTACCGCACCATGGTTCAGACAATCGCATCCCGGCTTGCCGAAAAGGATGCAAAGCATGCTGATGAATATTATGCAAATGCAAAAGCATATGATGCAAAGCTTGCAGTGCTTGAAGAAAAGATAAATAGCCTAAAGAGTCTTACCAATGGACAGAATATCATCATATTCCATGAGGCCTATGCGTATGTAGCGGATGATTTTTCAATGAATGCATGCTATCTGTTAGACCTTGACGAGGAGCGCTCAGTCAGCGCAGGTGAGATAAAACAGGTAATAGGTGCCATAAAGGATGATGGAGTGTCGGTAATACTAGCTGAGGAGCTCTACGGAAAGAGCATGGGAGATACCGTATCGCGTGAGACAGATGTGCATGTGATTTATATCGACCCTCTCAACAGGGGAGAGTACGACAAGGACAGCTATCTTGATGGTATGGAGCACAATATAGAGCTTATCAAAGAGGCATTTACTAAATAAAATTGGAGAAAATATGCGGAAAATAATACAGCCATGTGGCTTTCATTGCATAAAAATAAATAACCTTGGAGTGAGCTTTGGAGAGCAGACAGTGCTTGAGGATGTAAATATGCACATACATTGCGGCTCCTTCAATGTCATAATAGGCCAGAACGGTGCCGGAAAATCTACACTCATAAAGGCGATACTCGGCGAGATACCTCACACCGGTACGATTGAGTTCAAGGATACTAAGGACGGACATATGGCTAAGCTTAAAATCGGCTATGTGCCGCAGTCTGTCAATATCGAGAAAAATACACCGGTCAGCGTGTATGACCTAATAGCAAGCTATCAGTACAATTATCCTGTTTTTCTGCCAAAGAGCAAAAAGATAGAGGCAAAGATAAGGGAGACACTCGAGGTATTTGAGGCTGAGGAGCTCATCGACAAGCAGGTGTGCAACCTCTCGGGAGGACAGCTGCAGAGAGTGCTTCTTTCCATGGCAATCATGGACGAGCCGAACTTGCTGCTGTTGGATGAGCCGGTGTCCGGAATAGACCAAAACGGCATGGAGCTTTTCTATAAGACCATGGATTATTTAAAGACTCACTATGACCTTGCAATCATACTGATATCGCACGATTTGGACTATGTGGCAAAGTACGCAGACCATGTTGTGCTGCTTGATAAGACAGTAGCAAAGCAGGGAACTGTGAAGGAAGTCTTCGAGAGCAAGGAATTTGAGAGAATTTTTTACACAGGAGAGGAATCCTGGGTGAGAGAGGAGGAACACAAATGAATATAACCTCCTGGCTTCAATATGATTTTATGAGAAATGCCCTTATCGCTGTGCTCATCATCACACCGCTTTTTGGCATAATGGGAACCATGATTGTAAACAAAAAGATGGCATACTTTTCAGATGCACTCGGACATTCAGCACTTACAGGAATCGCTGTCGGAGTGGTATGCGGCATGGCAGACACCTCGCTTGCCATGGTGATATTTGCGATAGTGTTTGCACTTCTTTTAAATAAGATAGGCAGTCTGAACACTGCATCGACAGATACCATTATATCGGTATTTTCATCGTGCTCTGTGGCGATAGGTCTTGCGATACTGTCAAAGGGCGGCAATTTCAGCAAATACTCAAGTATACTGGTGGGCGATGTGCTAAGCATCACAAAGACTGAGATAGTTTATCTAATTGTGATTTTTGTGGTCACTATAGTGTTCTGGGTGCTTTGCTTCAATAAGCTCAACGCCATATGTATACACAGGAGCGTGGCAAAAAGCAAGGGTATCCATGTGCGTCTTCTGGATAATCTGTTTGCGGTGCTTGTAGCACTCATAGTTATGCTATCCATCAAGTGGATAGGCATACTTATCATAAATGCTCTGCTTATATTACCGGCGGCTTCATCAAGGAATATTTCGGAAAATATGCGTGAGTATCATTTCTTTTCAGTGATATTTTCAGTATTTTCCGGTATAGTCGGCCTCGCAGTGTCATACTACACCAATGTGGCAACAGGTCCGATGATAGTGATTATCGCATCGGTAATATATTTTTCGACATTTATATTTGGCAGAAAATTGAAAAAATAACGGCAAGGGCTATAAGAAACAGATACAAAACAGCCGATACACAATATAAGAGAAAGACTGTTTAGCTATATCAGACGCTATACAGGTTGATAATAGTATAGCGGGAAAGGATTCCCGCACGCACATTACCAGGGAGGGATGAGAGATGTTAGATGCTATTTCAAGTGTAGTTTCAGCAGTAGCGGCGCAGAGTGTCACAGCAAAGGACGAGGCGCAGACAAAGAATACTAATACCGCTTCAAAGAAGCAGGATGCAAAGACGGATAAGTCGGATGCAAAGACTGCAGGCTTCAGCGAGGAGGCAGCTGTATATGAGAAATCAGACAGCAAGGATGATTCAAAGGATACTGCAAAGAGCACAGTAAACCAGAAGATGAGCAAGGCAGACAGAGATGCACTGGTACAGGCACTTAAGGATGATGCCAACGCCAGACAGCAGCAGCTTATCGAGATCGTCAGAAAGTCCATGACGGGACAGGCTTCAACCTGGGACAAGTCACAGGGCTTAAAGAGTCTGTTTGAGAATCTGACTGTAGATGCAGACACAATAGCGCAGGCCAAAAAGGACATCGCAGAGGATGGATACTGGGGAGTTGAGAAGACCTCAGACCGTATTCTTGACTTTGCAAAGGCACTGTCGGGAGGCGACAAGGACAAGGCTGATGAGCTTTTGAATGCATTCAAGAAGGGCTTTTCACAGGCAACAGGAGCCTGGGGAGACAAGCTGCCATCAATTTGCCAGGATACTTATGATGCCGTAGTCAAGAAGTTTGATGACTGGAAGAATGGCACAGAGGACACACAGGTACAGGGCTAGAAGCCGGATGTGTATGTAAAAGTGTCGTGATGGAACGAATATTATATAAGAAATCTGATTTATGAATTATGAAAAGGGGGCTGCACGCAGCGTGCAGTCACCTTTTTAGTGCTTGTATAATTTTTTGAGAGGTGTATAATAGAAGAATAGTATATAAGTATCATTATTCATGTGGAGGAAATATCATGAAATTAGACATGTCAAAGTGGAAAGCACTTAGCATCAAAAATCGTTTAAAGAAAGGCTTCAGACTGACTACATTTGTAGCATCGGCATCGGGGGTTATCGCGGGTATTCTTATGATTCTTGTATCAATGAGATATTCCAGCGCACTAACCTTTTACGGATTTTCACAGGGAGATATAGGAAAGGTTATGGTAACCTTCTCAGAGACACGAAGCGCTACACGAGCTCTTATCGGTTATACAGCTTCTGACACATTAAGTAAGATGTCTGATACACATGATTCTAAAAAGGAATCATTTCAAAAATACTGGAAAGAGCTGCAAAGCTCTATAAAGACAGATGAGGAGCAGGCTATATATGATGATATAAACAGTAAGCTCGACTCATACTGGAGTCTCGATGATGAAATCGGACAGTTAGGTAGGAATGCTACAGATCCTGAGACACAGAAGGAGGCCGAGGAGAGAGCAGTAGCAGAGCTTGCACCTGCATATGATGATATATATCAGCAGCTTGTTGCCCTTATGGATACAAAGGTAACAGATGGAGATAATTTAAGCAAGAGATTATCATTAGTATCATATGCCGTATTTGGTATTGTTATTGTTATCATTGTCAGTTCATATTTTATCTCGATGAAAATCGGGGACGGAGTTGCAGTTGGTATTTCTAAACCACTCGATGAGTTAAAACAGAGATTACGTACATTTGCACAGGGTGATCTTGAGGCTCCATTCCCGGCAGTTGATTCACAAGATGAAATTGCTGATATGGTAGGGGTTGCGAAAAACATGGCAGCAGACCTTAAGACTATCATATCTGACTCTGACAAGCTTCTTGGAAAGATGGCAGAAGGAGATTATACAGTTTCATCAGACATGGAAGATAAATATACCGGAGATTTTATTGGACTTCTCATGGCAATGCGTCAGATGAAGACACAGATGAATGATGTTATGTCACATATCAATGAGATATCATCACTTGTTACAGCAGGTTCTAACAACCTTGCTCAGGCAGCACAGGAAATAGCAGAAGGTACTATGGATCAGTCAGCAGCCATTGAGGAGCTTCAGGCTACATTTGCAGATATCACAGGCGGTGTTGAGAAAACATCTGAGAAGCTCAATGATACATACAGGATTGCACAGGAGTATGCTGAGGAAGCAGATCACAGCCATACAGAGATGCAGGGCATGGTTGATGTTATCGGACGCATCAATGATACATCTAAGCAGATTGAGAATATCATTTCTGAGATTGAGGATATTGCCAGTCAGACAAACCTTCTTTCACTCAATGCAGCTATCGAGGCAGCGCGTGCAGGTGAGGCAGGTAAAGGATTCGCAGTTGTTGCGGGACAAATCAGAAGTCTTTCAGAGCAGAGTGCCAAGGCTGCGGTTGACACACGTCAGCTTATAGAGAGTGCCATTGCGGTATCTAACGAGGGTAATGAAGCTGCAGAGCGCGTAAGTACTTCTATTGAAAAGGTTATCAATGGTATGAAGGAAGTTGCAGATTCTTCTCAAAAACTCAGCGAGATTGCAGAGGAGCAGGCAAAGGCTATGGAGCAGGCAGAGGCCGGTATTAATCAGATATCAGATGTTGTACAGTCCAACTCAGCAAATGCAGAGGAAACATCAGCAACAAGTGAGGAGCTTTCAGCACAGGCGGAGACAATGAACGAGCTGATTAGCAAATTTATATTGGAAAAGAAATAGAAAAATTGTACATACGAGTTTAGAGAAACTTTTTAAAAAAAGCCCCACAAGCATTATTGATATGCTGTGAGGCTTTTTGTTGTGGTGCGTTAGAGGGTTACTTTTTAAATCTAGTAAACATGTACTATGTGAACATAGTTTTTTGTGCGATACGTGGAAAATCTGAAAAGTAATGAAAATGAACAATTAAATGAGAATATTTAAATTTGCTCTTTTTGGCAGGGTGTGTTATAATCCTTGTATACAAAAAACAGAGGTAATACAATATGGGTAGTAATAACGATATTTCATTAAAAGCATTAGCCAAGATTAATCTGGGGCTCGATGTTGTGAGGCGCAGAGAGGACGGATATCATGAGGTCCGTATGATTATGCAGACCATTCATCTGTATGACAGGCTTGATATCAAAAGGACAAAGGAGCCTGGCATACAGATACAGACCAATCTGTCTTTTCTCCCTGTAAACGAGAACAATCTCATATACAAGGCTGCAAAGCTTCTGATGGATGAGTTTTCTATAACTGACGGTGTATCAGTGAAGCTGGACAAGCGTATTCCTGTTGCAGCAGGGATGGCGGGGGGCAGTACTGATGCGGCGGCTATGCTTATAGGTGTAAACAGGCTTTTTTCACTGGGACTGACAAAGAGAGAGCTTATGGAAAGAGGTGTGCAGATAGGGGCGGATGTACCATACTGTATTATGAGAGGCACGGCGCTGGCCGAGGGCATAGGAGAGGCGCTTAGTCCTCTTCCTCCAATGGTAAAGTGTCCAGTGCTTATTGCAAAGCCGTCCATCTCGGTATCCACAAAATTTGTGTACCAGAATCTGAAGCTTGATGATACGACTATTCATCCGGATATAGACCGCCTGATAGATGATATAAAGGCTAAGAATCTGCATGATATCGCAGCACATATGGGAAATGTCTTAGAGACCGTGACCATACCAAACTATCCGGTGATAGACGAGATAAAGAAGCATATGCTTTCAAATGGCGCGGTAGGAGCCATGATGAGCGGTAGTGGTCCGACGGTTTTTGGTCTGTTTGACGATGAAGATACTGCAAAGAAAGCGTACAAAGCCATGAGAAGCTCACATCTTGCCAGACAGGTGTATCTGACATCTGTATACAATAATCGCAAATAACGTGATATCCGGATAGCACAGCGGGTGCTTTATAGTTACTTTTTTCTTATATGTGAGAATTATAATACAAGAGATAGGAGAAGTTTGATGACTGATAATTTAACTTTAAATATGGATGCATATCTGCCACTGCGTGATGTGGTGTTTAACACACTTCGTGAGGCAATTTTAAAGGGTGAGCTCAAGCCGGGAGAGAGACTTATGGAGCTGCAGCTTGCGTCAAAGCTTGGAGTCAGCCGTACACCTATACGTGAAGCAATCAGAATGCTTGAGCAGGAGGGGCTTGCAGTCACAATGCCGAGAAAGGGCGCAGAGGTTGCCAAGATGACTCTCAAGGATATGGAGGATGTGCTTGAGGTGAGAGAGGCTCTTGATGAGCTTGCAGCCAAAATAGCCTGTAAGAAAATCAGTGATGAGCAGCTTGCGAATCTAAAAACCATAAAGGACGAGTTTAAGAGGAGCATGGATTCAGAAGATGTGAAAAAGATAGCTGAGGAGGATGTGAAGTTTCACGATGCTATCTATGAGGCAACAAACAATGCGAAGCTTGTATCTATGATGAACAATATCCGTGAGCAGATGTACCGCTACAGAGTGGAGTATTTGAAGGACCCAAAGAATTATCCGATGCTTGTGAAGGAGCATGATGCCATCTACAGGGCGCTTGAGGCAAGAAATATGGAGCTTGTGACTACAGAAATGCATACGCATGTGGCCAATCAGGCGGTTGCTGTGAAGGCTGTGATACAAAAGCAGGATGAAGAGAAGAAATAAAACAGAAATATAACAAGATTATAGCAGACAAAGATAATAAAATACAAAATAATATAACAAAACCAGGGGCTGCCGGTTGCACTGACGTGTGAACGGCGGCCTTTTTTTAGTGGCTTAGTTAGTGGCTTAGATAATAGCAAAAAATAAGTAATCAGGGATATTTGCGGGCTTGTATGGTCATACTATATCAGGGATTTTAAATCTTACGGGATTTATTGGGTATATAGGAGAGTTAAAGATGACCACAAACATAGATGAGAACATAAAAAGCTTCAGGCAGATATATTCTGACTGCTCAGATATCAAGATGCAGGAGATGTATCTGGGGCGTGATGCTTCCATAAAGTGTTTTGTTGCATATATTGAGGTGACATGTGCAGGCTCCGGTATCAATAACAGTGCGTTTGGACGATTTACATCATACCTTGAAGGGATAGACCGGGATCAGGTTAAGGAAGTACTTGACAAAAATCAGGCAGCTCTATCCGAATTTGCACATCTGCACACGGTTAATGAGGCAGCCCAGATGATGCTGACAGGAGACGTGATTTTTTTTGTGGATGGCTATCCGGATGCCTTCAAGCTTCCAGACAAGGGATATCCCGCCATGTCAATTCAGGAGATTGATTCGGAAAAGGTCATAAGAGGCTCAAATGAGGGCTTTGCTGATTCAATAAAGATAAATACTGCACTTATCAGGCGCAGGTTAAGGAGCACTCGCTTAAAGTGTAAAGAGGTGAAAAAGGGGCTTCGCGGACACAGCAATGTGGACATATTGTATGTGAGAGACCTCGTAAAACCGGGGCTTGTAGAGGAAGTGGAAAAGAATCTGGACAGCTATGTGATAGACCATGTGGGTGACTCGGGAGTTCTTGAACAGTTTGCTGAGGCAAAATGGTATTCACCGTTCCCACAGCTTCAGACCACAAAGCGGCCGGACGTGGCGGTAAATGCGCTCCTGGAGGGGCGGGTGGTGGTGCTGTGCGATAATTCACCGATAGCAATAATACTGCCAACCACCATGAACAATTTTTTAAAAACCGCAGATGATTACTATAACAGAACGATAGCGGCAAGCTTTGCCAGATTGATAAGGTACGTGGCAGCCTTTATGTCATTTACATTGCCGGGGCTTTATCTGGCGGTCACAAATTTTCATACACAGATACTGCCGACACCACTCATACTGGCGTTTTATGAAGCAAGACTCGGCTGCCCGTTTCCACAGCTCATAGAGGTGCTCATGATGGAGCTGTCCTTTGAACTGCTTCGCGAAGCCGGCATAAGACTTCCCGGAGCCATGGGAAATACGATAGGCATAGTCGGAGGCCTCATAATCGGACAGGCAGCAGTGGATGCAAATTTAGTGAGCCCTATAGTGGTCATCCTGGTTGCATTCACCGCACTCTGCTCGTTTGCCATACCGAGTGAGGAGTTTGCATTTTCATTTAGGATACTCAAATTCGCTGTAATAATTATGTCGGCATGGCTTGGATACTTTGGATTTTTAATAAGTCTGATGGTGATACTTTTGCATCTTGCAAAGCTCAAAAGCTGTGGTTATCCATACATGATGCCATTCGTGGGCAGCGAGCTGACAGGCGGCGAGGATGAAAAGGACAGTATCATACGATTTCCGCTTCGAAGACTTTGGAGGCGGCCTGTATTTGCAAGAGAAAAGGAGTGCAGGAAGCTGAAAGAAAATCGGACAAAATAAGTTGATGAAAATGGTAAAATTGTATTATTGTAATTAAACAATACAAATGATAACATATATATTATGTATGAATTTGCGCGAAAGGGAGAGAGGTTATGGAACAAAAAAGAAAAGAAGAAATAAGAAAAAGTATAATTGCCTGTGACAATGATATAGTTAAACTCAGATCACAGGCTGAAAATCTTGAAGAAATCATAAAAAATCAAAAGTGCACGCAAAAACGTTTTGAGAGTGAATGCGATAAGTATGAAATCAAAAGGCAGAAAAAAAGATAAAATTAGAGAATATGTCATGTTTAATACAGAATGTTAAGCTAGTTGAAAGATATGTAGGAAGAATGAGCGATCGAGTATCTGGCAATTGTTATAATGTTAACAGTAATAGATTATTGAATATGATGAAACAGATGGACAAAGAGATTCTTAATAATGAAAATATGTTAGAAGAAAAATATGACATGATTTCTTCAATAATGTATAAAAGACAAATCTTAAAGTATGAACTGAGGAGGTTGGGATAGTGGCAGTTATGAATCCTTTGGGAAGTAGAAATATAATTATTATTGATGATAATTATATAGGAGAGTATTCACAGGCATATATGGAGGTGGGAAAACAGATAGATGATATTATTATTAAATATATCGGAATATTAAAAGGGATTATAGATGATGGAAGTATGAAAGGACTTACTGCCGAAAAATTATATAGTTTTGCGGACACTGCAAGCATGTTACTATTTAAGACAGCAGGAGTTTTGTGCGATAACAATAAAAGCAATATGCAAAAATTTATACAGGATATTGATGAGGCAGACAGAGAAATTTACTAAGGAGAATATGTTATGAGCAATGTTTTACAAATTGATAGAAATGGTATTGATGAAGCTGTTAACGACTTACAGGAATTGATAAATGAAATAAATGAAGTTAATATTTCAAAAAGTAAGCAGGAAGGTGATGAAGGCATGGCCTACACTGCCATACAAGAGGTAGAAAAGATAATTGAAAATGTAAAGACGGATTTACAAGGTCTTATACAGGCAACGGCTGATTTTATCGTAAAAATAAATGGTAATTTTGAAGATACAGACCAGAGATGTGCTGAACAGATAAAAGGAGAAGTAAAATAAAATGGGACGAATAAGAAAATTTACACAGGAGGCTTATGATGCGTTGCAGTCAGGAGTTTCAGATGATGGTGAGATACTGGATTTTTTTAGCGATATACCATTAAATATATCGAATTTTTTTAATTCGCTTGAACTTGAAGATGATTTGTCAAATTTTCAAAGCTATCTAAGAGATATATCAGATTTTGAGAATTATACAGCAAAAAAGATTGATGATATTTTTAGGGATGTAATTAATGTTGATGAAACTTATGCAACAATATTTAGAGATTTTAATGATAGGATGACAGATTTTGATACTATAATTAATAAATTAAAAGAGTCAATTTCAGATGTGAATTTTGAGAATAACTTTTCAAAAGATGGATTTATAAATTCGCTTCCAAAGGAAACAGAGAATATAATAGGAGTAAATTGGAAAAATATATTAGATAAAGATGCCGATGACATATCAGATGAAGAATACAATATGATTGCGGAATATATTATTAAAAATGGTGATGCCGACATTTTAGAGGAAATTCTGGTAGATTGCTATACGATTAAGAAACCAAAGAACGGAGAAAGAAATCCTGTTGTTTTTGATAATGGTATTGGGTGGAAAATTGCGTTAATTATTATTGGCTTGGGTTGGCTTATATCCGCTATCTCCGGGTTTATAGAAAATTTGAAGAAATAGAACAATCCTAATTTTTCTCTATCAAGGCAGGCGCCGGTTTCCCGGTGCCTGCGTTTCATTTACCGTTCCACATAGGTGACGGTATTCTGTCTAAATCCATTCTCTTTACAAAAATCCCT
>OLSX01002041.1_pt1 | contig 18484 bp, 22 predicted proteins | sample 1673141 | NCBI WGS metagenome assembly OLSX01 (sample SAMEA3136759, study PRJEB25190) | human gut metagenome | biome: human gut; feature: human-associated habitat; material: faeces | place: Austria | collected 2013
CTTTTTTACAGCAATAAAGATTTTATCAGCGTCACTGCGTTTCCGACAGAATAACTTGAAATCGTCTGCATAGCGGACAATATGCACTTCCTTGAGTTTGGTGGTATTTTTGAAAGCACCATAAATCGCCGTTTTATTGATTGTGCCATTTGGCCGTACTTCACAGCTATACTCATATTTGGTGGGCATATTCTCCCATTGGGAGTCAATCCACCAGTCAAGCTCATTTAGTACAATGTTTGAGAGAAGCGGCGACAGAATACCACCTTGCGGCGTTCCTTTCGTCGGATGTTCTACCGTTCCGTTCGGCATTACAATAGGTGCCTTCAACATCTCTCGGATGATACATAGTAGCTTTTTATCCCGTATTCCCATGTGCCAAATCTGCTGTATCAACTTTGTGTGGTTCACATTATCAAAGAAGCCCTTGATGTCCACATCCACACAATAATAATGTTTATACATATTTACCATGCTTACAACTCTGCTGACCGCATGGTGGGCATCTCTATTTTGCCGGAATCCATAGGAGTGATTATGAAACTTAGGTTCACAAATCGGCTCTAACACCTGTAAGATACACTGTTGTATCAGTCTATCCCAGATACATGGAATCCCTAACGGACGCTTTTTATCGCTTCCGGGCTTAGGAATAAAGACCCTCCTGACTGATTGCGGATGATAATCTGCTAATTGTTTTCTGACAGTTTCAATTACTTCCCTGTCCGATAGACCTTTGATATCCTCGATTGTTTTACCATCTGTACCAGCGGTTTTACTTCCGCTATTGGTTTTTAGGTTTCGGTATGCCAGGCAAATATTCTGCTCTGAACCGATAATTTCTAATAACTTATAAAAGTTGTTACCATTTTTGCTCTGCTGATACAACTCATCGAATGCTTTCTGCATATCGTAATATTCGTTGTACCGGAGCTTAGCTTTCTTTTGTATGGTCTGTAACCTCCTATCTGGGAGTTATTACATCTCTTAGTCTTACTCGAACCCATACCATTTGTGACTTATTTACTCTAATGTATGACTAGTGGCTATCCCTCCACCGCTTGTTATCACGGTTTCATCGGTACTATGCCACCGCTTTCACTGACATTATCTCCCTTATATCATCGCTAATCTCACGATGATTTTCCCGTTCGATACGTTTCATAGACAGTAAAATCTCCACGCTGTCAGCTTACGACGTTCCGAATGCGTTATCTGTTCATATATACCCGTAGGTTCCCATCTCTGAGCCTGCTACCACATCAATGCCTGTAACATTGCACGGATTTTCATAAAGGTAGAAGTCTTACTCACCCGCAGTAGCAACACTAGTTGTGTTACTAAGCATTTCTACTTAGTCCCGATATAGACCCGTACATTCGAGGGTTCGTCAGTGGATTATGTAACATCCACCATTCTAACCATAGGTATTTTATAGACTCCCGGCATATAGGATACACCATCCACCTCTGGACAGCTTTCGTCAACTACTATTGTTACGGTATCTCTCTGCCGACTTCACCGGGCTTCTGACATTTCAATGTTTACTCATTTCCATGCCAGCCGGAGTATTAGAGTAGCCTTTCAGGGCGTTACCCCTTCATTCGACTATTCACGCATTCAGTTCTCCAACTCGAACTAATTTCATTACAATAAACAATGATTCAGTTGAGATGTGCCAGTCCTTTTCAGACTGGAACGTCTCGCACTTCCCTTCGGGTCAGTCACGACGTAGCTGCTGTGCATCTGCATCAGATTCGGTTTGAGCCAGAAACGGGTCTTACCGGAACCGGAGCCGCCGATCACCAGCACATTTTTGTTTCTGGCGGTCTTTGGGTCCTTGGGGCGGCTGTTCATGGTCAGGCTTTCGGTTTTTGTGAGAATGACATTGTTCTGGAACACCGGGTCGATGTAGGGAGCAATATCCTCACGGGTTCCCCAACGGGCAGAACCATACTCCATGCCGTGACGGTACTTCTTGGCGTTTTTACTTTTGAGATACACCGCCAGACGCAGGCCAGCACCGCAGCACAGCCCCACCAGCAGATCCAACGGGTGCAGGCTGGGCCAGAAACTTTGCAGCGCCCCAGGCAGGACAGCAAACAGGGAAAGGAATTTCTCTGAAGCATTTGCCCCCTGAGCCAGTCGCCATGCCTCCCCGAAGTTGGTAGCAAACAGCCCCATCAGGAGATAGGGCAGGTTCAGCAAAACGAGCTTTTTGATGTCAAACTGCTTTTTCATCGTTCCAGCTCCTTTCGCTTGGTGCGGTCCACCACGGCATTTTTGACCATCTCTTTGAACTGACTGAGTTTTGCCAGCACAGACGGGCGTTCCGTTTTCTCGGCCTTCTTGACCTTTTTGCTGGTGTACTCGGTAAATGCAGCGGTCAGCGCATCGGCGTCACGGCCCTTGAAAAAGATCAGGTACTTGGGTGGGGAGCTGCTGCGGTCTTTCTTCACCGCATAGTCCACACCATATTTCCGGGCGATCTTCTCAAATTCCTTGATGGAAGGGTCTGTGATCTCAATATTGGAGATCCCCTGATTCTGACCAATGAGCTGCTTGACGGTCTGTTTGCCGTGGGGTGTCACAGGAGCGTCACGGCTTCTCTGCTTTTGCAGCTTCTTTTCCTTGCAGTGGGCCATGTACTTGCTGATGGCAGCTTTGAGCAGCCGACCGGTGAACTTTGTTCCACTGACAACCAGCGTTAAAGTCCTGTTTTCCACTTCTTCCTGCATTTTCATCGCCTCCTTTCCACAAAATGTGCAGGGGTGGTGCATTTATTTCTAAGGCGGAACCACCAGCCTCCGGAGAAAATATTTCTTCATCGCTCCATCCCGCGGCTCTTTTTCTTTACCGGCTTCTTATCCGGCAGATTCCACTCTTTCCGAAACTCTGCCACACCTTTGGGGTCAAATGCCTTCAACTTCTCCAGATCAAAGGCAACGGCAGAATATTTTCCATAACCGGACTGCACCTGGTAGGGAAGCACCTTCCCCAATTTGTTCTCTTTGATGAATCGCAGCAGGTCCTTGCTGATGTCACCGGAAATAAACGCCTCTCCGGGGTCCAGGGAATACCCCGGAAGGTTCACCGTCATATCTGCAAACGGTTCCGCCCCATCTTCTGTATGGGTAATCATGCCGATATAAAGCCGCTGATTATTCGCATACATCCCAAGTTGCAGCGATATGGTTTCTTCCCCATATTCCCACTTAAAGGGTACTTTCTTTTCCTCATTCATATCGGATTCCTCCTATCGTATCTGTTCTTTGTGGTCATAAAACAAATCTCCATTTCTGACCTTTGCATGGCTGAGAATCTTGATCTGCCCCTTTGCCTGACTGTCCAGAGCTTTTTCATAGCCTATATCTGACAAAAACAGGCGGGTGCGTTCTCCTTTCCAGCCAACCGGGGAGTCATGCGTCAGTACATCAAAAATAATCATGTGCCGGGTGTTCTCCGCAAATCGCTGGAGATCCATGTAGTCATGTCCGTGGTAGTTCTGCGCCCCGGCCTTCTGGCGCATTTCCTCCATCAGCTGACCGATTGTTTTGCCTTCCTGCATAAAACTCACTTCCTTTCCGTTCTTATGAGACCAGCAAGATCATCTCCCGAAGCTGGGCAAAATACAGCTTGCCTTGCGGAGTTATCAGCGTATAAGAACCGGTATGACCGTGATTGCAGTAGTCCTTTACACAAAACAGCCCTTCATTGGCTGGCTTTGCATAGGGCAGTACATTGCCGGACGCAGTGCGGTACACAAAACGCTTTTCCAGAAGAAATCGGACAAAGCGGCGTTCCGGGACAGCAAGCTCTTTGGCAGTAGTTCTGAGATTGGTGCTATGCTCCAAATCAATAAACAGGTCATAGAAAGCGGCTTTACCCTCCAGCTGTGCGTTTGCTATGCGCAGAGATACATTCTCCTCTCGTTCAGCCAGGAGATCTGAGCAGAGCTTGAGCAGTGCCTCCGGTGAAGTGGCTACTTCCCATAGCTTTTCTTTTGTGAGATAGGCCCCATGCTTGCGAATGGTAGGAAGAACCTCGTCAAAGACCCATTTTTCAAATCGTTCTGCCGATGGCAATTTGCTGTGGACAATCAAGCGATACAGGTTTCCTTCGCTGATGAATTTAGCTTTCTGTTTACGCCCCAAATTATCGGTGAGGTGGTAAAACGCCACCCCATCTTCTCTGCAATGTGTCTTTAGGGCATTTACTGTATCTTTGTATCCCAGAGATTTTGCAACATCAGCGCCGCAAAACAGGTATTTCCCATTTTCCTCGATTACTCGAATGCTTCCAAACTCTGGACTATTGAAAATCTCAATCTGATTCATGCTGTGCCTCCTTTGGTGTAATACAAAAGCGGCCGATTACCAGCCGCCTGCGTGCATATCGTGGTTGACCAATGAAGTGAAGTGATTGTTCATGGTGGTAGGCGCATTGAACAGCACCGCGAGCAGGTACTGCTTGATGTTGCGTACCTGAGTGGTGTTCTTTTGCAGACAGTCCATGACAAACTCGATATGGGAGCTATCCAGCTTCAAAAAGCGGGAGCGTACAATCTCGTGAGGAAAGTCCGCACCAGAGATCCGGGTGGTCTTTCGTTTGGCACAGACCGTTTCTACCAACAGCTCTACGATCTCATTCAGGTCATCCAGGTAGAGAGGATAACGCTGCTTCAGACAGTCATACTCGATATTCTCCAAAATCAATTCCCGATAATTTTCTATCTCTGTGACAGACATCGCATCCCTTCCTTTCCGTTCCGGCGGTATTGCCGCCGCTGTTTTCCGGAAGGGAATGGAATCGGTATTTGATCCATGAGTATTTTGTTTTTGGGTATTTGATTTCTTAGTATTTAATTGTGTTGGATTTTCCGGTAACGGATTTACCGCTGACGGGTTTACCGTTATCGGGTTTTCCGACGACGGCTTATCCAACATCGGTTCTCCCTCGATGGGACGCTCAAAAATGGTATACTCATTGGCTGCGAATTTACCAGAAGCATCAGTTGTCTGTCTGCGCCGAATGTATCCGGCTGTTTCAAGCTCATTGACAGCAGAGCGGATTGCATCTTTGCTTTCTCGATTGATATAGCTGAGTCCTGACAGCGTATAATCCCAGTCATCAGGCAGAGATAACATCTGCGACAAGAGACCCTTTGCCTTCAAAGAAAGCCGTTTATCCTTTAGATGGAAATTGCTCATAACCGTGTAATCGCCAGTGCGTTCTACACGAAAAACAGCCATTTACTTCACTCCTTTCATTTCTCAGGTATGAAAAAAGCCGCAATTCATAAGAGAATTGTGGCAGCGATTAGGGTCTGTCTGTATCTTTTTTCTTGCGTCGGTAGGGGCGTTTTGGCATTGGTGGTTTATCAAACAGATCCCTTTCCTGAGAAAATGGTAGGGTTTGAAAAACACGGTCAATCTCGGTGGATTCCATATCACACTGTGAGCGGCAATCTTCTTGAATAGCTTCTCGGATTTCTCTTACAGTACACATATTCATTCCTTTCCTTTCGTTGTATCGGTTATGAACGGCGGTGTTTTTTAGGTTTGAAGTCGAGGATATGCCCCTCAATAACATGAGCATATCTCTTAATTTTGATTTCTCGACGCTGCTGGCTTTGCAGAGCTGACTGATACCCGCCCTCTGTGAGAAAAAGCCTCATTTCGTCACCCGGTTCTCCATAAGCAGTAGGGCGCAAGACAGTAAACTCAATCATCCAGCAAGTGCTGTCCCAAAATCGCTCCACTGCAAGAATGTTGTGGCCTTTCAGCTCCCTTGCTGCAATATCTTTCATAGGCTCTCCCTTCATCGTTCCTGATCTCGTTGGCGTTTTTTCTGCCATTGTTCCAGCAGTTTAATAATGGTTTCCTGCATTTTGGCCGGTGTATAGCTTTTGGGAAAATACTTTCGCAAGGTATCGCTGCTCAAGGTCACTTTATCCAGATCACTCTTTTTTTCCTCTGACATGATGGCAAGCATCACATCTTCTGACAATTTCCCGTCCTGGCTGAACTTTTTCATTCGCTGAGCCTGAGAGAGAGAAGGGGTAGCCTGCTCATAGTCCATTGTTTCCACCAGCATTTGCTGTTCGTCCGGTTTCAAAAAAGAGAGTTCGTAGGCTGGATTAAATGCGATTTTCTTTTCATCCACCATATCCAAAAGCTCTGGAATCAGCTCAGTCAAACGAACATATCGCATTACCTGGATACCGCTTCGTTCACCGGCTTCTTTTGCCACCTGGTCTCTGGCGCTCAACTTCTGTTCAACTTGAACAGAAGTCAGGTCTGTTCTTGCTCCTTGATGTTTAATGGCTTCCAGCTTCATTTTGTAGGCAAAGGCCCTTTCACTGGGGAGAAGATTTTCTCGCTGTAAATTGCTGTCAACCATGATGATTGTGGCAGCATCGTCATCCAAGTCGCGCACAATGACAGGCATGGTCTCTTTTCCGGCCAACTCGCTGGCTCTGCGGCGTCTGTGTCCGGCTACCAGCTCATAACTGCCATCAGGCAGAGGTCTGGCAATCGCAGGAACCAACACGCCATACTTTTTGATGCTGTCTGCGGTTTCTATCATTGCATCATCATCCTTGACCTTGAAGGGGTGATCCTTGAACGGATGCAGTTCAGATAGGGGAATTTCCTGGATTTTTTCCAGTTGCTCGTCTTGCCGACTTTCTTCAGTAGAAAACAGGTCATCTACTGAGGCCAGCTCTATTTTTTTCGCGCTGCTTTTCAAGTTTCATCACCTCCTGGGTCAGATTCTTGTAACCCTCGGCCACTTTTCCATTGGGGTCATGGGCAAAAATACTTTTCCCCTCGGCACTGATTTCCTTTGCCCGGACGGAATGGGGAATCTCAGTTCCGAACACTTTGATTTTGCTGCCGTAGGTTTCTCGCAGCAGAGCCGCAATCTCCTTGGCAAAGTTGGTGCGGTTGTCCACCATCGTCAGCAGGATACCGTCGATCTGGAGCTTGGGGTTGATCTGCCGTTTCACCTTACTGACCGTCTGGAGCAGCTGTTCCAGGCCCTTGGCGGGAAGATACTCTGCCTGGACGGGGATTATGACCCTGTTGGCAGCCGCCAACGCATTGACCGTAAGCATCCCCAAGGAGGGCTGACAGTCAATCAGGATATGGGAATACTGTCCCTTGAGCGTGTCCAGGTATTGCCGCAAGATGGTCTCACGGCTCATGGCGTTCACCAGAGATACCTCCATACCAGATAGCTGGATGTCGGCAGGCATCAGATCTACACTCTCTGGGTGGTGCAGGATACCCTCGCCGGGACGAAATGGCTCGTCCATCAGGATACGGCCCATCGCGTCGGACAGCGTAAAGGGCAGCTTGTCTGGCTGGGGATGGCCCAGGCTGATGGTCAGGCTGCCCTGCGGGTCTCCGTCGATCAACAGAACTTTCTTCCCCGCCTGTGCCAGTCCGATACCCAGATTTGCGCAGGTGGTTGTCTTGCCAACGCCGCCTTTCTGGTTGGCGATGGCGATAATTTGTGTGTTCATTTCAGTTTCCTCCTGTGTCTTGAACAGAAGATGGAATGTAAAGAGGGTAAACTACCCCCTTGGGTTTTCTTAAAATCAAGAACATTTCGGCATCCTTTTGATTTAGGATTCATTTATCACGGTTCTGTACCGGACACTCCCATTGCCTGCGACGCTTTTAACGCTCGGACTGTGGCTGAGTGTAAGTTTTCCCCCTGTCCCTGGATCGTGGCCTCAAGTTATCAAGCTCTTTACCGGCGATAGGGAAGTCGCTCGACCCGTAGGTGTCATGGCGTATCACCGGAGTGGCTCTCCGAGGGACGGTTGTACCTGATGTTCTTCTGAATTTTCAAGGTCCATGAGATGTAGCTCTCACTTGTAGGCCACGGCAAAGGCCGTTTGTTGCGCAAAAAATAAAAAAAGGAGCAGAAAATTTTTCTGCTCCCTGTTGTGACAAGGTATAACAACCTTTTATTGTGTGTAGCCACGCTTTTTACTCCAATTTCTAATCAACAGTAAAATCGTGTTGTGCATCTGTTCACTATTGTAATGCGAGGGGAAATACTGCTTGATTTCTTCTTCAACAATCATCGGCTCTCTCTGGTTTGGTTTCTTTTCCGATAAGATACAAACCAAGTAATCTTCTGTAAAATCTGATTCACTGGCCTTTTCTCGGATGGCTTTTGCCTGAGAAATAGATGGGGTTGCTTTTAGTGCTACCATCACCTTATATAATAGCTTCTGTTGCTTCTTGTCCAAGTAGGAAATAGATACTGCTGGATTCAATGCGATTTTTCGATTATCAACCATTTCAAGAATTTCTGGTATCAATTCAGTAAGACGAATATAGCGAGAAATTTGGTTGCGGCTTTGACCGACTTGTTCAGCAATTAACTCTCTGGATTCTTTTCCGACACACTTCCGCCCAAGTTGGGCGGAAGTAAATCCTTTACGCCCTTGGTGGCTCATAGCTACCAACTTCATTTTGTATGCAAAGGCTCTTTCACTTGGGAGAATCGTCTCACGCTGAAGGTTTGCATCTACCATGTTTACAACTGCCTCATCATCCGTCATAGACCGGACTAAAACAGGCATCTCAGAGTAACCCAATACTTCACAAGCCGCTTTGCGTCGATGACCAGAAATTAGTTCATAACAATTCTCACCAATCTGGCGAGCCACCGCTGGATGAATTACACCGTAAATTCCAATGCTCTCAACAAGACGCCGAAATTCCTCATCGTCTCGTACCTGAAAGGGATGATTCTTAAATGGCTTCAGTTGTTCCAAAGGAATGTTTTTTACTGCTTGCCTTTGATCGTCTCGTCCCATAATGGCCTCCTTTACTGAAAGCTGAATTCGTCCAAAATTACGGAACTGGCTACTGTGAAAATAGCAGCGAGCATAGACAAAATGTATTTTTGAAATCAGAATACATTTTTGCGTTCCCGTTTAGATTTGTACAAACAGCCCAAAATAACAATCATGACCACCCGTCAAACGGGTGGTTTGCTCGCCCCTATAAGGGGCTGTTACCGGCCAGCGCCTAAAGACGCTGGCTTTCACTTCGTTCAAGCCACTACGCCCTTGACTCGTCGCCGCCCTTTAAAGGGCGTTTGTATTACCGGCTACCCCTTAAAGGGGTTCTCGTATTCCTTCACACTCAATTTATCCATTGCTATATCATACTTCTCCTGTTCCTGAATGTACTTCCTAACCGTTGCCTCATTTAGACCTACTGTACTGACATAATAACCTTCTGCCCAGAAGTGACGATTTCCGTATTTATACTTTAGGTTAGCGTGCTTATCGAATATCATCAGCGCACTTTTTCCCTTTAAGTATCCCATGAAGCTGGATATACTGTATTTTGGTGGAATACTTACCAGCATATGAATATGATCCGGCATTAAGTGACCCTCTATTATTTCCACCCCCTTGTATCCGCACAGTGTCTTTAAAATATCCCGTATACTTTCTTTGTATTGATTATAAATCGCTTTTCGTCTATACTTAGGAGTGAACACGATGTGATATTTGCACATCCACTTTGTATGTGCCATATCATGATTCTTGTTTGCCATTAAAATCACCTTTCCTTTCTTAGATAGTAGCTTGAACAACTCTATTCTAACGGAAAGGTGATTTTTGTGCTATAAGCACTTGCTACACCACCCGCGAAGCAGGTGGTTTTCTGTTTCAGGCATTTCCATTTTTCGGAACGCGAAAAACTCCAATGCCTTCAACTGGCTAAAGCCAGAACAAAAAAACCCCGCACATTGCCCAATTGGGAATGTACGGGGGTTTTAGCGATTAGATATAAACCTCCACGGTCAAATCATGCCATTTTGACGGTTTTATGCCGTATCCATGGGATTTATAGAAGGTTTGCGCTTCATCAAATCCAATGGTGAATGACAGAACTCTTACTTGCGGGGGTTCTTGATAGCTGCCTGGGCGGCAACAGATATTGTGTGGAAATGGCTATGGGGTCAGCAGCCACTGATAGTCCTGCCGCCCATCCACCACATATTCGATATACACTTTATCATCTTTGACCTGGTAAATCAAGAGGTGCCACTTGTCAAACACCATTTTACGATATTTTTCAGCGGTGAACACCTCGGAGCGCAGGATAGGATTGCGGTATGGGAACCGCTGCAGAGAATCTGCGGCACTGCGGAAATCCTCAATCAGCTGATAACCAAGCCGCTCCTCCAGCCCTGCGGCAAATGCAGCATGCTCTACCAGCTGCTGCGCTGCGCGTTTGGACACAATGACTTGATACACGCCCTCATGCTCCGGCATGACGTACCTCCGTCACGGCCCGCTCCATCATAGCGGTGACCTCATCCACCGAGTAGTCCGGCGCACCGTGCAGGCGATCCTCCTCGATGTCAAGCAGCTCCTCCCGCAGCTTCAGCATCTTTTCCCGCCGGGCGAATGCCTCGATGTCCATAACAACCAGGTCCCCTTCCCCGTTCTTCGTCAGGTAAACCGGCTCACCGGTGGATTTGCAGAGCTCTGAAATCTCATTGTAGTTCTGACGAATGGCCGCGCTGGGCTTGATCTTCATAGAAATGCCTCCTTCCTGAAGCTGTAAGGTTGTAAAATTATATTTGTATTATAGCTGAATTTTACTATATATGCAAGAAAAAATTAAGCAGGGCGGATATCCCATCCAGCGGGGACACCCGCTGGATGGGAACCTAAACGCTGATCAGAACTGTTTTGTCCCGCCATTTCTTGCCAAAGAACTTCATACCAATAGAATGGCAATACGTCTCCGCTTCCTCTTGAGTGATCTTGATGGAGAGGATCGTCTGCGGATCGGTAATATGCCGACTGAGGATCGTGTCCACGGGCGTAGAATCTGAATCCAGTGAAGAATGTCGTTCCCGGTATTGCTGGAGGGCGATCTCGCTGGGCCGGGGATGCCGCTCTCCTGCGCTGTGGGAGGACAGATCCAGGGTCCAGTTAAACGTGTCCTCATCAACGACGACCACCTGCAAAATGAATTGGTCAATCAGCTCTTCCGAGATCGTTGGGCCGGAGAAATCCACCCACCGGTTCAACGTCCGTTTAATTTCCGCCATATCCAGTCCGAGCGAAGGACATGCTGAAGCTTTCATCAGATCGTCTATCCGCTCCTGCAACTGATGGATTTCAGCTTGGATCTTCTGGTTATCCCGCAGGAATTCCTCTCGGGTAATGTCCCCCATCGCACACATGCCGCGGAGACCCTCTTGCTTTTGTTCAAGCCGTGCTACCTGCACCTGGAAAGCCTCACGCATATCCGAGGTCTGCTCCTTGTCCTGTCCGGAACACTCCTCCAGCATTTGACAGGCCAGCAGGACGGCGTCTTTCTGATTGCGCCAGACAGCCCGGAACACGCAGAGTGCCATCAGGTCAATGTGCCAAAACGGGATACTTTTTGTGTGGCAGATATAGGAACCGTCCAACCCGTGAGCATCTAAGTATTTTTTGCTGACCTCGCGCTTTTGGCGATAACACTCGTAGCCATAAGTTTTCCTGCCGTCGGCGTTCTTGTGCCAGAGGAAGCGGCGGAAGGAGGAACCGCAGCTGCACCGGAGTTTGGTGCACCAGACGGACTGAGGCTCCTTGCGCCCGAATTTCCGCAGCCGCCCGTCTTCACCCCGTTGCTTCGCGCTTTTCTTTTCTCGGAGAGCTGCGCACCGGTCCCAGAGCTCCTCAGATACAATGGGCTCGAAATTGCCCTTGCAGTATGTAAATTCTTCATCTCGATGATTAACGCGTTTCTGAGTCAAATAGCCATCGCTGTGGGACTTGTTGTAACCGATATAGCCCTTGTAGGTGGCGTTCCGCAGGATGCGCCCGATCCGATCCACCTTCCACTCCACATTGCCGTGGGCGTTTTTACAGCCCAGTCGCACCAGCTCCGCGCAGATCCGTTTGTATCCCCACCCCTGATCGTACAACTCAAAGATTTTTCGGACGGTATAGGCCTGCTCCGGATTGATCTGGTAGGTGCCCTCCACCCGGTCATACCCGAGGATGTTCCCGGTTCCGTAGAGGACGCCCTTTTCACGGCTGATTTTCTGCCCAGCGCGGACTCGCTCGGAGATCTTTCGGCTCTCCTCCTGTGCCAGCGTTGCCATGATCGTCAGCCTTAGCTCACCGTCCCCGTCCATCGTCCAAATGTTGTCCTGGATGAAATAGACCTCTATCCCCAGCTTGCTCAACTCGCGTGTAACTGTCAGGGTATCAACGGTGTTCCTGGCAAAACGGCACACCTCCCTTGTAACGATCAAGTCGAATTTCCCTTGCCGGGCATCTGCCAGCATCCTCATAAATGCGGGGCGCTTCTTGGCTGCAGTTCCGGTAATTCCCTCATCGTAGTACCGGTCAACAATGGCCCACTCTTCGTGTTGATGGGCAATGCCCTCGTACCAGACCTGCTGGTTTTCAAAAGCAGAGAGCTGGGCCTCGTGTTCCGTAGAGACGCGGCCATAGATGGCCCCCCGCCGCATGGCAGGCGCTGTTGGGGCACTGCCCATCAAAATCACCTCCCTTCTGACCGCCTAAGCAGGCAGGTTATCCGTACTTCTTCAAAATGTTTTCATAGGTCGCGCGATTGACGGCCCGCTGCTCCACAAGCGCTTCGATCAGCTTGATCGCCAGAGTCTCAATGTCAATATTTTCTAGCACAGTTGTTTCCTCCTATTCATTCACAGGATTTCAAAAGTTTGCTGATAAAGATGATTTCATTCAGTCTGCAGTGCACTGGAACCGGACAGCCGAATGGAGCCTTCTCTGTGATGTGGTCCAGCACATAGTCCTCAGCCTCTGTAAAATCAGAGAATTTCTTGGTATAAACGTGGCCTCGCAGATATTTTTTGTACAGCAGCGCCTGCTCATATGAACTGGCCACCACTCCTCCATTGTCGCCTACAGCGGCGTAATAACAGTGCGCTCTCATAGCAATCACCCCTCCTCACATATTTCGCTGCCTGGGATCCGCAACCCTATGCCTTGATACCCGTTCAGATTTGCACCGTTCATCCTGCGCCGCCTTCCCTGAATAGGGCGGGCACAGAACTGCCCCAACTGCCGGGAGAAGATAGCCGAGTCTGTCAACGGAGGCGCACCGCGGGATGCCCGAAACTGATTGTAGGCTGCCAGCAGGTCTGCAGTAAATGTGTAGGCCTCAGCGGAAAACACGCAGCACTCCGTCAGGAAAGTATCCATGAGTTCCGCATCGGCGATGTATCCGGTCACAGGACACATTGCTCCCTGAACCTGCAGGAATTGATAGTTCCTGGCCTTGAGGAGCAGATAGGCATCCAGGGCCTTGACTGCGATGGCGGACCGTTCCATCAGAAGTTTTTCAAGCAAATGCTTGTCCTGCTGCTCCTTAGGGATCGGATAAGGAAAGGGAACCGTAACCAGGCGCGAGCAGAAGGCGGGGTCATTGTCAGCGGGCATCAGAGGGAAGTTGCTGCCAAAGAGCAGCTTGCAGGTCGGCTTGTAGGATGCGGAAGGTCTGAATTTCTGCTCGACGGTGATGGTATCATCGCCAGTCAGCATCTTGATGACACCGATGGCCTCCCGGCTGATCCGGGCCCTGGGCAGGTCCATGCAGATGTTGAGCCGCTTGCCCAGGAGGGCGCTTGTGGAAAATTTGTCCTTAAATCGGTAGATGTCCAGGTGCGCTAGGGCCTCCTGATTGAACATGTTGCTGATCAGGTTTCCCAGTACGCTCTTGCCGCTGTCACCCACACCCTGCAGAAGGAAAAATGACTTTGCGGACATGTCGCTGCTCAGCAGATACCCGATTATCTCCCAGATCAGGGAGATAACAGCAGGATTGCCACCGGAAATATCCAACAGAAAGCGGTCAAAAACTGGACATTCCTTATTATCCGGATTATACTGGAAAGGCAGATACGCGGTGACAAAATCCGTGGGCAGCGGCGGCAGCAATTCATGGCGGGTCAGGTCATACACACCGTTGGTGAAGAACACCCGGTCAGTCGTCTCGGTGGTTTGCCGTATCTTGATTCCATAGTAATCTTTCAATAATCCGCAGACATTCCCAAGCAAGGTGGGACTTTTTCCATTGGCCAGGACAGGCTCTGCAATGGAAAAAACCAGTGCTCGGAGGTCCTCGTCGGTGATCTGCTGAAAAATACAGCCTTTTCGGACGTAGAAGACCCCGTTGTAATTGACCAGAGGCACCTGATGGAGAACCATGTGCATGATCTCATAGGGATTTGGCTCACGAATAGACTCGTTTTTATGCTGCAGTGAGCGGATGTCCACAATGGTATTTAACTTTGATGAAAGCTGATATGCACCCGGAACCCACGGAAAAGCGGATTCTTGCTCCCCAGGGAAAGGATGTCGGGTAATTTCGCGTTCGGCTCCATCAAATTTTGCGGTTTGCCGTGTCAAGGTGTGCTGGAAATGGGCGTTGAGCACAGCCTTTTGGAGTGGGGTGCAATTTGTCAGGTCAACAAAGGGACAGCGGAGATTCCCGGCCTGCTGTTGCTTTTGCCGCTCCTGCTCTATGATATTTTTGGCCTGCCGTTCAAGGATTTGCTCTTCCTCAAAATAACCGACAGCGTCTTCGAACGAATACACTTCCATTTCATACCTCCTAAGAGTAAAGAATGATCATCGATGACATCTATACTTTACCACTCAGGCGAGGTGGTTACGAAGGTCAGAAACGCCGCAAATCACGCAAATCATAGGATATTGACACGCAATGAAATAGAATGGGAGGGAGGCAAACTGTATGCCGGAGGGAAAAAAGATCAGCAGTATCCGCCAGTTGGAAAACCGGATCCGAGAGGAGGTGCAGCGACAGGCACTGCAGAGTTCCTATCAATTTACGGGACCTATGAAACTGGAGGAATTCGTATCCCACATCCTCTTTTTGCTCTACAAGGACTACTATATTGATAACATGCCTCGCCATAGCATCGGCACATATGGGGACGATCCCGGATTCAAACGGCAGTTTGGCAGAGGCATTGTTGCCATGGCTGAACGGCAGCGGGAGGACAATGATCGGCTAGGAATTCCGGAAAATCCCTATTTGGAGCGTGTCCTGGAGAAAAGCAAGCGGGAGAGCAACGTCTCTGCGGTCAATGCCTCGGATCTGTCTGCCATTATGAGTTACCCCAGGAATACATCCAACCTGGAACTTGTGCCGATCCTGTCTTCAGGGCGGATCGTAAGTTCCAAAAATGGGACTTCCAATGCTGAAATCTACCGGGCCTATCAGGAGTACTGCGCAACATATCACAGGAGGGCAGGCAGTTCAAATTGCTCCGAATGGATAGATGCGTTTGTAGACCTGGCTAACTTGGAAGAGAAGTTGTTCCCGGGGTTTCTATACGCAGTGGCAAAATACATAGGTACAGCCGGGATTAAAAAAGTTCCGAAATATCTGATGATGCTCTGCGGCCAGATCAATATCTTTTTTCAAAGCCGTTTTCTGCACCACAGGAACGCATGGATCCACATGTTCTTTTCGAAATCTTTTGATGAACTGGCTGACATGTTCCTGCCGCTCTTTCGACTGCACATGGCTACCTATCTTCCCATGCAGAACGACAACTTGGTGAAGCACCTTTTGCCCCAGATCAGCATGGCCGAAGCAAAGGAATACCTGGAGGAACATTACAATCTCTTTGATGACTGCTATTTCCCAGAAACAGCAGATGGGAAAGCCTGGGATCCCAAAATAACAAAGGCCCTTCGTAAGGTAGCCGCCGTTCTGACAGAGGCGGGGTATCAATACAGTAAAAGCCAAACCAGTGTTCCGCGTTCCAAATAAATTCGACTCCACACATAGAAGGGTACATTTCCAAAAATGTACCCTTCTATGATAAAACCACTTCATGGTGGAGTCGAATTTATTCTGACCGCTCCACACTGCTGTATAAGAAAACCAATTGAAATGAATGGAAATTCACGAAGGGGGAAGAAACATACTGGAACGCGGAACATGGAACGCAGAACAAGGAACGCGGAACAAGCAGCAAAATGAAACAGCCACTCGCATATTGGAGAGGATGCACAGCGCTTGCCCGTCCGACACCAGGAAAACATCCACTACACCGAATCGTTGTTTCAACACCTGGATTTCTTCTTAGGTCAGACTTTCAAGTGAATCACAATCTGTTGGTATCCTGCACAAGAAGAACGTCCCAGCGATGGCGTCATAGATTTGACCACAGTCGTCCCGCATGCTTCTGTTCAGCGGGAGCCCCAGCAGTTTGCCTTCCTCGTGGCAAATTAAGGCCACCGGGTCCTGAAAAGAATATAGGATCTGGATGAGCCCACCGACTATTTCCTGCATTGACTTCAAAGATCCGCAGATTTCTTTCCGAACCGGGCGTTTTCCCGGCGGAATCAGCAAGATTTTCATTCCTGCTCCTTCCCATTACACATCTAGTATGAGATGATTTTCGATGGCTTTTTCAACTTCCTGCTGCTGAATACCGATATAGCGCTGGGTGACAGCGGTGGAACTATGCTGAAGTAGCTGCTGTACAAGCGCAATATTGTATCCATTGTTTTTGTAGATCTCCGTGGCATAATACTTGCGGAAGCTGTGGGTGCCGATACCGGCATATCCCAGGTAATCACAGACCTGTTGCAAGTGCCGCTGGACGGTTCGCTCTGTCAAAGGGAATATCCGATGCTCCGGCGGGATCGCGTGGTCCAGGCAGTAGCAGCGGATGAACTGGTACAGAGCCAGGGGCACCGTGAACGTCCTGGCCTTCCCGGTTTTTTGCTCTGTTATGGCGAGCCGATAACGCTCCCCGTCCTTTACAATGTCTGACAGGCGCAATCTCAGAATATCGGAGATTCGCAGTCCCAGATTGGCCTCCAGCATCAAGGCGGTGGCAATCGGATCATTGGGTCGGCTTCCGGTGAACCCCTTCTTCATGGTGGAGATGATCTCCTTGTACTGATCGGTTGTCAGCGCCACCGTGCATTTGTTCAAGATTTCTCGCCCTCTTTCCTCGCTCAAAATACGACATTTTGCGTGTGAAAATACGACATTTTCTATTGCGCGGCGTGAATCCCTTGGAATAGTTGACTTTTGGTCGTCGTATTTCTATAAAAATACGCCAAACACAACATAGCCACCCGCCAGAGTAGCAGCTTGCTGCATCTGACGGGTGGTCTTCTTTTGCTCACCCCTCCTGGCTGCGATGGAAGATCTCCAGCGCCAGATTGGCTGCGGTCAGAAACCCGCGCTCAAACTCCATGCGGCACTGCCGGTTTTCCAGCCCCTGGGTCTTCTCCTGGTACTCCTTCCAAAGCTCTGAATGTTCCTCTCCGATCTGGGCCTTTACCTGAACGCCCAGTTTCATCACCTCGTCCAGTTCGTCCCCGAAGCGGTTTTCTGCCGCCCAGCTGCCGGGAAAGGTGATCTCGCTGGAAAACAAAAATTCCAACATGGACTTCATAATACCCTCCTCATAGTTCCCCACCATATAGAAATTCCTCCAGTTCCTCCAGAGAAAACCCGAGCCTGGCCAACCGGTCGATCTCCTCCGGAGCATAGCCAAAGGCAGAGGCAACCGACTTGACCTCCTCCAGGTAGTTGTCTTCCGGAGCGGGAAGCTCCCTTTCTTCCCAGGGACGATGATAGGGCATGTCCCATATGGAGGCCCGCCAGCGGGCAAAAAGCCGGTAGTCGTCAAACTGGCTGCGGGTCAATGCCCCGTCCCGGCCAATGCGCAGAATCTCCCCGCAGTCCAGAGGGATGCGGCAAGACTTGCAGGTGTCCAGATCCATCTGGGATATGGCCCGGCGCAGAATTTCTTCCGTGGAGGCATACAGATAGAGTCCCAGGGATGGGAAGTGAAGCAGACAGAGGGGATTGTCCCCCTTGACGATGTACAGCCGGTCTCGGCGATCCAGCACCGTAAACGTGAAAGAACCCTCAACTTGTTCCGCCATGTATTTCAGGCTGTCAAAGTTGAGGGTTTTCTTCTGTTCAATAAGCTGCACCGCAATATAGCTGTCCGTCTGGATCTTTGTTTTCGGCAAGTGCAGTCCCTTGCGGAGAGCAAGATCGTTGTGGAGCATGCCGTTGTGGGCCAGGGCAAACACGTCCTTCCCGGCAACTCCCAAGAACGGGTGATTGTTGTAGTTTCGCTTGGCGCTGCCCTGGGTGGTCATCCGGGTATGGCCCAGAATGACCCGGGCCGTGTCTGGGACTCGGAACCGCAGGCGGTGGGCCGGAACCGGGCGCTTGTAAATCCGCAGTGTCCCACCCACATTGTAGGCGATGCCGGTGGCGTCGGTTCCTCGAACCTCACAGGCAGAGGCCAGCACCGAGAGCATTTGATTTTTCTCCCTCCCGGTAAGGCTGTGGCCGTAGTCGATTAGTCCAAACAGGCAGCACATTTCAGATCTCCTCCTCTGCCGAAATCACGTCGTTTACATAGAGCCGCCCTTCCTTCA
>OLSX01002047.1_pt1 | contig 18463 bp, 18 predicted proteins | sample 1673141 | NCBI WGS metagenome assembly OLSX01 (sample SAMEA3136759, study PRJEB25190) | human gut metagenome | biome: human gut; feature: human-associated habitat; material: faeces | place: Austria | collected 2013
GGGGCTTTATTTATCAGTGGCGCGCTTTCAGCCGCGGCCGTAGAAAAACAACAGGAAAAACAGCAGTCGGTCAAATTGGAATTGCCGGTAAAGTCCGCAATTTTGATGGAACAAACAACCGGTAAAATTTTGTACACCGAGAATGCGGAAGAAAAAATGCCGCCGGCATCGGTGACCAAAATTATGACCTTGCTGCTGGTTATGGAGGAAATTGAGGCGGGAAATCTAAAATATACCGATAAGGTTACTTGTACCGCTCATGCCAGCTCGATGGGAGGCTCGCAAATCTGGCTGGAAGTCGGCGAGCAGATGAGCGTGAATGATTTGATCAAAGCGACGGCGGTCAATTCCGCCAATGATGCTTCGGTCGCGTTGGGCGAACATATTTCCGGCAGTGAGGAAACCTTTGTGGATTTAATGAACCGTCGCGCAAAGCAGCTTGGGATGAACCATACCACCTTTAAAAACGCGACCGGATTGGATGCGGACGGGCATTTGACCACGGCGCATGATATTGCCATTATGTCCCGGGAACTGCTGAAACATCGGGATATTACAAAATTTTCTACCATTTGGATGGATACGCTTCGGGATGGCAAAACGGGATTGACCAACACCAATAAGTTGGTTCGGTTTTATGAAGGGTGTACCGGACTGAAAACAGGTACGACTGACGGTGCCGGACACTGCGTTTCAGCCAGTGCGAAACGGGGCAACATGGAACTGATTGCGGTAGTAATGGGAGCGAAAACGGGAGATGAACGTTTTAGTGCGGCACGGAAATTGCTGGATTACGGTTTTGCGAATTATCAGTCTTATCAGGTGCAGAGCCATAAAACGTTTGAACCGGTTAAGGTTTTAAAGGGGGTAAAAAACACGGTAAACGTTACGGCCGATACTGCTTATTCAACCATAATTCCAAAAGGGAAAGACAGCAAGATAGAAGAAAAACTGATTTTTACCATTTTGTTTTACGTAGTACAGTGTCTTATCTGCCTTTAGGTAGCAGCTTTCGAAGGAGTCCTCACAGGTGCACATGCAAAGGCCGGCAGAAAGTGTTGCGCACTGGATTTCCACATCGTTTTCGATAATGGAATGAAATTCCTGAAAAAGTTTGTGCATCTGTTCTGCAACTGCTTCATGAGAAACATCCGGCATGAAAATGAGAAATTCATCTCCGCCAAGACGGCTGGCAATGCCATGTCCTGTGTACTTGGCGAGCATATTGCCCAGAAGTTTCAGTGCCCGGTCTCCGGCGGTGTGGCCATAAATGTCATTGATCCGTTTGAGATTATCCATATCAAGGAAGATCAGGCAACCATTATGTTCCTGCATAAGTTCCGCGGCGAGACGTTCACCGAGGCTCCGCATGGGAAGCCCTGTGAGAAAATCGTAATTCTTGGTATCGGCCTGTGCCTTGATAGTAGTTACTACATCAGAGATGAACTTGCTGACGGTAAGCTGCATATCAGGAAAATTGTAGGAATCCGTATCTTCTGAATCGGAATCCCATTTTGGCAGCCGGTTTTCATCCATCAGTTTCAGGAATATATCGGTGATTTCAGGATCAAACTGAAGACCGCGGTTTTTGCGGATCTCTTCGTAAATGACATCACGGGAAAGTGCACTGCGGTAAATACGCCGGGAACTCATAGCGTCATAGCTGTCAGCCATGGCAACGATCCGTGCGTGAACAGGAATCTCTTTTCCGGCAAGTCCATCAGGATATCCATTGCCATCGTAACGTTCGTGATGGCCGCGGGTAACTTCGAGAACATGGGGAAGAAGAGTAACGTCTTTCAGGATCTCAGCACCAATAACAGGGTGCTTCTTAATAAGGCTGTATTCGTCATCTGTAAGCCGGGATGGTTTATTCAGGATTGAATCCGGAATACCGATCTTGCCGATATCATGTAAAAGTGCAGAATGTTTCAGTACCTGTATCTCTTCCGGTGACCAACCCAGTTCAGAGGCGATCAGTGCGGCGTATTCAGCAACCCGGTAAGAATGTCCACGGGTGTACTCATCTTTGGCTTCAATGGTTGTGGAGAGTGTCTGCATCATCTGAAGAGACATTTTTTCGGTTTGTTTTCGCCTTTTTTCAAGTTCGATCTGATGTCGCTGGATTTCTGTATCCTGGACATTTTTTAAGGTTCTTATAATGTTGACAAAAAGCAGGATCAGCATTCCGATTCCCATAAAAATTCCGGACAGGGATGTTACAAAATATACGGAGATCCCTTCAACGCAGGTACATATGATGGAGGCAAGCAGACCTAGCAGAAGAATACGGTCTGCCTTATTCTGCCCGGCCCGTATATATTGAAAAAGATGTATAAATATAAGGATAAGTGTAAATGCAAGGAGCAGCTGCCCAACGGGAAGCGTTTCCATATAATCTGCTTTTTTCGTTACAGCCAGAACAGAACAGGCTGCAAAATTGGCAAGTGCGATCCAGCCGAGACATGCGTAAGAACGGTGGTGCTGCTCTTTCTGTATGCTGTCCGCATAAAGGATGATCGGAAGCGGGCTTAACAGGATCATAACGAAACACAGAGATCCCAGGGCGGAAGCGTTGGGAACCAGGAGCTGACGCATTTTTGATTCTCCAAGCATCCATATGGCACCCATGACCATACACCATCCCAGATATTCCATATCAAATCTTTTTTTGTATACCATTCCAAGGGCAAAGCTGAACAGAATGGAAATAATCCCGGAAAACAGAATAAAAAAGGCAATACCGGTGGACAATCCATATTCAGCGAAAATGGAAAGCCAGATATCGGATTTATTTCCACAGTAAATGGTATTTACAACCCCGGAATAATTGGAAGTATATGTAGTCAGCTCAATGCGGAGCTGTTTTCCGGCATCGCTGGAAGAAACCGGACAGAATATATAACGGCTGGCAGAATTTTTGCCGGCCAGCCGGGTTTCACGTGTACTGTAACTGGTGCGGAGTTCATTATTAATATAGACGTTTACATCCTGCAGGGAAGAACGGATGGCGATGTCCGTTTCCTGGAGAGTGTCCGGAAGCTGTGAGATGAGGACCATTGTTTCACCGGCAGGAACTTTGTATTTTCCGGGAACAGTAATTTTCTCGGAAGTTCCGTCAGATTTCTGCCAGATAAAGGTACCGGAATAAATAACGGGACCGGAAGACATTTCCTGAGAACGCTCATCTGCACCAAAAAACTGCATGAAAAGGAACCAGCCCAAAATGGCGATCATCAGGATATAAAAAAGGTATCGTTTTCCTCTGTCGAGGGTAAATGCTTTTTCTTTCATAGGATATCCTCCTTGCGTCTGGGAGTTCAAAGTATGAGGGATAGTCACCTAATTATAGCTTTATTATAACAGAAGAAGTATTATAGCGGTTGTAATATTTGAGTTTTCGTCCTAAAATAGTAAATAAGGTATAAATTGCCATATAAACGGCAGAAAATGCACTATGACATAATTAAATGCACATAAGCACCCCCTGTTTTAACCGAATCAAGTAAGTCCCCTGCTTCAATTGCGAAAAGCAATAAGCAGTGAGTGGGGATTTGCACAAAACTGCAGGACAGGGGATGTGACTGTGTTTATGAGCATGTAGCATAGCGGAATGGAATGTCCGCTTTATGAGGGATTATGGAGTGAATTATAGCTATGATATATGCGGTTTTACTATGCAATAAAGAATGGAACATCGTGAAAATAAAGCAAAACGTATCGGGGCTGTCTTTGAAACCGGGTGACTGTCTGGCGGATGTGGTGCAGGATGCAGATGAGCTTACAGAAAACGATGAGAAGCAGTATTCGCTGTTTCTGACATTCAGAGAAAACGGGATGACATTATCAACTCTTGTACGGAGCTTTCAGGAGGGGAATCTGGTCATCCTTTCTCATGTCCGGAGTGATGCGGATTTTGTAGAATTTAATAATGAATACCTGGATTTTGTGGAATGGGTGGAGAATCATCTGGAAGGCTTTTATCATAGTGAATATTTTCAGATCCAGAAACTGAATAATCAGCTGATCGATTCGCAGAGAGCTTTGATCCGAAGTAAGAGAAATCTTGAAATGGCACTGGAAGAAAATAAAAAGATAAACCGGAAAATATCCGAAGCCAGACAGGCTGCAGAACAGGCGAGCCGGTCAAAAACGCAGTTTCTGGCAAATATGAGTCATGATATCCGGACTCCGATGAATGCAATTGTTGGATTAACGAAACTTATGCAGTATAGTCTGAATGATCCGGAAACTCTGGACAGTTACATTCAGAAGTTACAGTCTTCCAGCGAGTATCTGCTTGGACTGATCAATGATATTCTGGATCTGAGCAAGATTGAGAGTGGTTTCATAGAATTAAAAAAAGAGTCTATGAATCTCAGAAAAGTGGCGGAACAGATTGCCGCGATCATTCGCCCGAATGTACTGTCCGGTGGAAAGAAGTTCAGGATTTCTGAGGAGTCTTTCTGCCATGAGCATGTGCTGGGAGATTCGATCCGTATTCGTCAGGTATTGATGAATTTATTATCAAATGCTGTGAAATATACACCGGAAGGCGGAGAGATCAGCCTGCGTGTGGAAGAATTATCCAGTGATAAAAAATATGCGAAATACAGATTTACAGTGGAAGATACCGGAATAGGAATGACAGAAGAGTTTTTGCAGCATATTTTTGAGCCTTTTGCACGAGCTGAAATGCTGGAAAGGGAGATTCAGGGGACCGGTCTTGGAATGGCGATCACGAAGAGTATTGTAGATTCCATGAGGGGAACCATAGAGGTCTATAGCACCATAGGAAAAGGCAGCCGGGAACGAAGCGGAAGACAGTATGGAAGAAACAAAAGGTTCGATCCTCAATGGCATGCATTTTCTCTGTGCGGAAGATAATGATCTGAATGCGGAAATCCTGAGGTCCATGTTGGATCTGAAGGGAGCGTCCTGTGTGATCTGCTCCAATGGCAAACAGGTTGTGGAGGCTTTTGAGGAGCCAGAACCTGCAGTTCTGATGGATGTGCAGATGCCGGTAATGAATGGTTATGAAGCGTCCAGAAGGATCCGCACCAGCAGGAGACCTTTTGGAAAAACGATTCCGATCATTGCGCTGACTGCCAATGCTTTTGCGGAAGATATTGTCCGATCATCGGAAGCGGGAATGGATGCTCATATTACAAAGCCAATTGATGAGAATAAATTAAAAGAGTGTATGCTGCGGCTGCTTGCAAGTCGATGAGATACCTGGAAAAATATAATGTTTCACGTGAAACATACGAAGAAGTCCGGAGAAATCCGGGCTTTTTTTTTGAGAAAAGTGTGAAGTGAACAGGAACGATTGTGGCTATGAGTGAGCTGCAAAACGGAATAAGAATGTCCGGTTTATATATAGATGTGGTATAATGCAGGTAGTGACTGCGGAGTAAAAATCATATATCTTTGCAGAATGGGAGGTAACATGAATATACAGATTTTTGGAACAAAAAAGAACTTTGACAGTAAGAAAGCAGAGCGTTATTTCAAGGAGCGCGGAATCAAATATCAGTTTGTCGATATGAAAGAAAAAGGCCTGAGCAAAGGAGAATTTACCTCGGTGTGTCAGGCAGTGGGCGGATATGAGAAGCTGATCGATGAGAAATGTAAAGACAGGGATCTTCTGGCTCTGATCAAATATATTGCGGAGGAAGACCGTGCAGAGAAAATCCTGGAAAATCAGAAAGTTCTGAAGCTTCCGATTGTCAGAAACGGCAAACAGGCAACAGTCGGCTATGAACCGGATATCTGGAAAAACTGGAAATAAAAGATTACCGGACATTTTGCAGAAAGCAAAAATAAATAAAATCGAAAGAGAGGAATACCCATGAGTAAAATTGTAAATATCACATCAAAAGAAGATAAGGATCAGAAACTGCAGGATATTGCGAATTCACTGCAGGAACTGAAAGATGTTATGGCTGAGGTGATCGAGGCATATGAAGAAGACAATGCAGACAGTCGAAAAATGGATACGCTGACAGAAGCACTGGATGCGCTGGAGGATGCCTATGAGGCAGTCAGTGATGTGCTGCTGGAGGAATTATAAAATATAAACGTAAGGAATCAGAAGCATTGCTTTTCCATCCATTTCCACAGGGGTTTATCATTATCCGCTGGAAAAAGCAGCGTGTATTGCTGTGCAGACAGTAAAGGAATTCTGTGAAACACATCCCGGAAAGATTGAGGTTGTCCGGTTTGTATTGTTTGGGTGGCGTACATTAAAAGTATACGAAAAAGCAGTAGAGGAAATCTGGAGGGAAGTATAAAGCATGCAGTATAAAGTGCTGAAAATCGAAGAAGACATCGATTTTGGCTGCGAAGAACGCCAGCCAGGGGAAAAACTTATGTCCGTTGTTCTGCTGGAGAGAGAAGATGGATGTGAAATGAGTCTGAGACATGATGACGGGCTCTTATATGAAAGAGATATCAATGAGGGAGATCTGGTTACACTGGATGAGAACCGTGAATTGTGGAAGGCGTAGAGCTATGTAGTGAAGAGGATATTTTTATCCGCTGGATTAAAATTTCACGGCGTTTACCGAAGTGATCAGGGTGAAAACATTTGCAAAAAAAATGTTTTCAGATATTCTTGACAGCTTCAGTAGGAAAAAGTAAAGTATAACGTGGAAATTGCTGAAAGGAAATATCTGAGATATGAAGAAAAAAGCATTTAAGGCAGCCTTTCCGTATACTTTGCCTATCTGCGTGGGGTTCCTTTTTCTGGGAATGTCTTATGGTTTTATGATGCGAAGCAAGGGATTTTCCTTTGTATATCCATTATGTATGAGCTTTTTTATCTATGCGGGGTCCATGGAATTTGTTACGGCAAATCTGCTTTTGTCAGCATTTAATCCGGTGTATGCGTTCTTTCTGACACTGATGGTAAATGCAAGACATCTGTTTTACGGAATTTCCATGCTGGAGAAATATAAGAATACAGGATGGAAGAAGTTTTATCTTATTTTTGGAATGTGTGACGAGTCATTTACAGTCAACTGTACCGTAGATCCTCCGGAAGATGTGGACAGAGGATGGTTTATGTTCTTTGTAAATGCGCTGAATCAGTTTTACTGGGTGACAGGAGCTACAGCAGGAGCACTTCTGGGATATGTGATCCATTTCAATACAAAAGGTATTGATTTTGTTATGACAGCATTGTTTGTGGTAATGTTTATCAATCAGTGGGAAGAGGCAGAGGATCACAAACCGGCGCTGATCGGAGTTGGATGCTCAGTGATCTGCCTGGTGATTTTTGGAAGCGGGAATTTTATTCTTCCGGCTATGGCATCGATTATCTTATGTTTCCTGGGAATGAAACGATATCATGCGAGACAGCAAAAAGAGAGGATACAGGGATCAGAAGAATCTCCATCATAGAGAAGAATTCGAATGTAAAGATCCGGGCGTAGCCAGGGCAGGAGGAAGAAAAAAATGACGATGACAATAACACAGCAGATTATTACCGTTGCAGTAGTGGTGCTGGGAACGATGACAACACGTTTTCTGCCCTTCCTTATTTTTCCGGAGGGAAAAGAACCACCGGCTGTGATCACATATCTGGGGACAGTGCTGCCGTATGCAGTGATCGGACTGCTGGTGGTGTACTGCCTGAAAGATGTTCCGGGAAGCGGCCATTATGGGATACCGGAACTGATTGCCATTTTGTTTATCGTGGCACTGCATAAATGGAAAAAAAGCACTCTGCTCAGTATAGGCGGCGGTACGGTGCTTTATATGGTACTGGTGCAGACGATATTCGGGTGATCGGAATACGCATAAAATTATAATGATGATAAGACATGAGGTAATGTATGGAGAATATGTTATCGCATGTCTTTTTTTGTTTTGTGGGTGGGGACTTGCTTGTATCAGGAGGAGTGCAAGCAAGTCCTGATAAACTGCGGAGCAGTTATTTGGTGTAGAGCTGCGTAGCGAAGCGGATTGCGAATATCCGCTTGACATGCGACGATTGGGCAAAAAAGAAGCGTGTACGTAATACACAGACAAATGTGTTTTTTACTTACTGAAATATATCTGGAATTTTACGGCTTTTTGGTACTTTTAGGGGTCATTTCAGCAGATTTACGGTGCGTTTTTCGGATGCTGTTTCAGGCAGTGTTCAGGGTGCATGTTACGGAAATAACAAAAATGAGTATCTTTTACATTAATATTGAATAAGAAGATGGAAAGATGGAACATGGATTTATACCATAAATACGCTAATTACAAGAGTTTACACATCATATCTGAAATGCCATAAAATGTGAATAAATTAACACATAATTTTAAAAATATACTCAAAATATAACCATGTTATATTGACAAAAGTAAAAAGAAATGATAATATGTGACCAGAACAAAACGAGAACGACAGAAATTTATGCAATGAAAAAATAAAAAGATAAACACGAAAGGGGTATCTTGAAAATGGCTGAGATCAAGAAAATGGGTTACTGTGTAAACGGTGAGTGGAAAGAGTCAAAAGCAGAGAAATACATGGATGTTACAGATTCCAGTACAGGTGAGGTGATCGCGCAGGTTCCTTGTTGTACACCGGATGAGGTAGAAGAGGCGATCGCTTCCGCGCAGGCTGCATTCCCGGAATGGTCCTCACTTTCTCTTGCAAAGAGACAGCAGTATATGTTCAGATGGAGAGACGTTCTTTATGCTCATAAAGAAGAACTTTCCGTACTTTGCGCAAAAGAGCTTGGAAAGAACATCAAAGAGGCAAGAGGAGATGTTCAGAAAGCGATCGAGCCTACAGAAGAGGCATGTGCACTTCCGACAATGATCCAGGGCGATGCTGCAATGCAGGTAACTACAGGATATGACACAGCTACATATCGTAAACCACTTGGAGTAACTGCTGGTATTGTTCCGATGAACTTCCCTGCAATGATCCCATGGGGCTGGATGGTTCCGCTTTCCATCGCATGTGGAAATACAGTAGTACTGAAAGCAAGCTCTCAGACACCGCTGACAGCTATGAGAATCATGGAGCTGTTCTATACAGAGGGTGGATTCCCGAAAGGTGTTGTAAACCTTGTAACATGCAGCCGTGTAGAGGCTGATATCCTTCTTACAGATGAGAGAGTAAAGGCTGTTACATTTGTAGGTACAACAGGTGTTGGTAAACAGGTATATTCCAAAGCAGCAGCTCATGGCAAACGTGTTCAGGCACAGTGTGAGGCAAAGAACCATGCACTTGTACTTGAGGACTGCAACCTTGAGGCTACTGTTAATGCGATCATCAACTCCACATATGGATGCGCCGGTATGAGATGTATGGCTCTTCCGGTTGTATGCGTGCAGGAGAGTATTGCAGATGAGTTTGTTTCCCTCCTTAAGAAAAAAGCAGAAGCCATGAAACTTGGATGTGCATATGATGAAGCTACAGATCTCGGTCCTGTAGTAAATGCAGGCCATAAGGAGAAGATCTGCAACTGGATCCAGAAAGGTATCGATGAGGGCGCAGAGCTTGTACTTGACGGACGTAATGTAGTAGTTCCGGGATATGAGAACGGATTCTTCGTAGGACCGACAATCCTTGATCATGTAACACCTGAGATGACAGTAGGAAACCGCGAGATCTTCGGACCGGTAACCTGCATCAAACGAGTAAAAGATTATGAGGAAGGTATTGCGATCATGAATGCCAACCCATTTGCAAACGGTTCCTGTATCTTTACACAGAGCGGATATTACAGCCGTAAATTCGCTATGGAGACAGACGGCGGTATGGTAGGAATCAATGTAGGTATCCCGGTTCCGACCGCATACTTCCCATTCTCCGGAAATAAAGATTCCTTCTTCGGTGATCTGCATGTTCTTGGAAAAGACGGATATCGTTTCTTCACAAGAGCAAAAACAGTTACAACACACTGGTTCGATGAAGCTGCCGGAAAGAGAAAAGTCGGCACATGGGAAGGAAGTACTGAGGCATAAGAAAGCTTCGAAAATAAATCCATGACACTGTAAGGCAGACCATGTAAAGTCTGCCTCTCAGATAAAATCCTCTAATGAGATGAGCATATTCAAAAACGGTGCATCTGCTGAACTCCTGGCAGGTGCACTGTTTTTGCCTGGCTGAATATCTGAATGGTTTTGCGGCGGATCATAAAAAAGTGTATCGGTGACAGAAATAAAGGATGTCACCGATACACTTTTTTGGTGCGTATGTTTTGTGCGTATGCTACCGGACTGGCGTATCTTACGGTATGCGGCTCATGATGAAAAGATCAGTCGATCGTCATAACACGGATGCCGTGTTCCTGGCAGAAATTATCGTATTCTTCCGGAAGTGCCTGGTCGGTTACGATGGCGTCCAGTTTTTCCATTGGAGAATAGGTCATAAGTGAGATCCGGCCGAACTTGGAATGGTCAGCAAGAAGGATCATGCTGTTGGCGTTCTCTGCAATGGCTTTCTTTGTGATGTATTCTTCGGCACTGGCGTTGGTGAGTCCGCTCTTCATCGTTACGCCTGTGCAGGCCATAAAAGCCATGGAAATGTTGTAAGTCTGCAGATAATCGTTGATATCAGGGCCTGTGAAAGACAGGGTCTTGCGGTTCAGTCTTCCGGGAACGGAAATGATATCCAGGTTCGGATAGGATGCTGCCTTGTTGAAGATAAGCAGGCTGTTGGTAAGGATCGTGCAGTGCTTATCCGCAATAAAATCAACCAGATTCAGACAGGTTGTACCGGTATCGATATAGATGGTGTCGTCTTCTGCCACAAGTTCTGCGGCACGGCGGCAGATTTCTTTCTTTTCTTCAGGAAAACGTCCGCCACGCTCTTCGTAAGACAGAAGGGGGAGAGTCTGTGGAGTTTCAAGTGCTGCGACACCACCGTATACTTTCATGATACTGCCGCGTTTCAGAAGGATGTCGACATCTCTTCTGATGGTGTTTTTGGATACGTTAAATTTCTCACATAATGTATCGAGAGAAGCGTTCTTATGCTCCAGCACATATTCTTCGATCATGTCCAGTCGCTGTGATTTCATAGAGGTCTACCTTCTTTCTATTGGTTAAGTCTTGGTTATATTTTATCATAAAAGAAGGCGGAGATAAAGTGTTTTTATGAGAACATACCAAAAAAATTGAACGCAGATCCTGTGCGGGACCTGCGTTCAGAAATGACTGGTGTAAGAGCATTGCAGATGATCAGTTTATATCGGGGATTATTTTCCGAAAAACAGTTCCATATCTTCTTCCACGCTGCTAATTCCTGCAATACCAAAAATGTTAACCAGAATTTTGGTTACATTTGGAGAAAGGAAGGCTGGAAGTGTTGGTCCAAGGTGAATATTTTTTACCCCGAGGGAAAGCAGCGCCAGGAGAACGATCACGGCTTTCTGCTCATACCAGGCAATGTTGTAGATGATCGGAAGCTCATTGATATCCTCAAGGCCAAAAACTTCCTGAAGTTTCATGGCGATCACTGCAAGGGAATAGGAATCGTTGCACTGGCCTGCATCCAGAACTCGTGGGATGCCGTTGATATCTCCCAGATTCAGTTTATTGTAGCGGTATTTTGCACAGCCTGCGGTGAGGATCACGGTGTCTTTTGGGAGCGCCTGGGCAAAATCGGTGTAGTAGCTTCGGGATTTTGCCCGGCCGTCACAGCCTGCCATGACTACGAATTTACGGATGGCACCGGATTTTACGGCATCTACGATCTGATCTGCCAGGGCGATCACCTGATCATGGGCAAAACCACCGACAATTTCACCATGCTCGATTTCGGTTGGAGCTGCACAGCGTTTGGCGTGGCTGATGATTTGTGAGAAATCTTTTTTGCCGTCAGGCCCGGGTGTGATGTGGGTGCAGCCTGGATAACCGGTAGCACCTGTGGTGTAGATCCGGTCTTTGTAGCTGTCCTTTGGCGGAACGATGCAGTTGGTGGTCATGAGGATGGGACCGTTAAAGCTTTCGAATTCTTCTTTCTGTTTCCACCAGGCGTTTCCATAGTTTCCTGCAAAGTTCGGATATTTTTTGAACGCCGGATAGTAGTGGGCCGGAAGCATCTCAGAGTGGGTGTAAACGTCAACGCCGGTTCCTTTTGTCTGTTCAAGCAGCATTTCCAGATCGTGAAGGTCGTGGCCGGAAACCAGGATTCCGGGATTTTTGCCTGTGCCGATATTTACTTTTGTAATTTCCGGATTTCCGAAAGTTTCGGTGTTTGCCTGGTCGAGAAGGGCCATTCCACGGACACCGAATTTTCCGGTTTCCAGAGTGAGAGCGGTCAGTTCCTCTGCTGTGAGACTGTCGTCCAGAGTTTTTGCCAGGGTGCTCTGGATAAAAGCATCCAGTTCCGGATCTTCACGGAGAAGTGCGTTTGCATGGCTGGTGTAGGCGCAGAGTCCTTTCAGGCCGTAGGTGATCAGCTCGCGGAGGCTTCGGATATCCTCATTCTTTGTAGACAGAATGTTGGTGACATATCCCATGGACTCGTAATCCGCAGGGCTTTCCGGGTGCCAGAGTGCGGCAGCGGGAAGGCTTTTTCTGTCAGAAAGCTGAGAGAGAAGCTGTTCTTTGGCCGAAAGGGTTTCGCTGATCTTTGCAACGATGGAATCTTTGTCGAAATTTGCGTTTGTGATGGTGGTGAAAAGATTCCGGATCACCATATGATTGATATAGGAAGGGATTTCCCGGCCTTCGCCCCGAAGTGCGGTGGTGATGGCGGAAAGTCCCTTTGTTACGTAAACGAGAAGATCCTGCATGGCAGCTACGTCAGGCTTTTTGCCGCAGACACCGGAGATGGTGCAGCCGGAACATCCGGCGGTTTCCTGACACTGATAACAAAACATTTTTGGTTCCATAATGTATACCTCCTGTGGTAAGTGGGTGGGCCTTTGAAAATAAAGACCTGCTTTTTTTAGTGTGGTTTATTTTGGATTTTTTATCCCTGAAGTCATTGGAAAAGGCTGCATCGCAGTGTTCTCAGATGTGAATCTCTGTGTCAGACGGAAACTCTGGAGTCAGAGGGGAATGTATCTCTGATATGGAACACGGATCTGGATATCTGGTATGCTTTCAGGTGATGGAGAAAGGATAGCATGTGCCGGTGAAAAAATCGGTAACATATGATACGAAAAAAGACCTTGACGGAATTCTTTTTTAAATGTAATATGAAAACGGTTTTCAAATTCATATTGATTTAACCAAATCAAGCAAGTAGCGAAGCGGATTGCGAATATCCGCTTGACGTATGGATGACTGACCGGCCATAAAGCTGTGTATGAAAATACAGACGATGAAAAAATTTGTTATGGAAGGTGCAGTTGACGGAAGAGAGTGAACTATATGGAAGAAAAAATGAAATACAGTACCAGGCAGCAGAAGCTGATCCTGGAGTGTCTGCAGGAATATGGAGATACGTTTTATACGATTGACCAGTTTATGGAGATCCTTCGTGGAAAAGAGATCCGGATCGGAAGGACAACGGTGTACAGAGGTCTGGAGCGTCTGCAGAAAGAAGGGGCTGTGCTGAAAGTTCCGTCTGTGGAGGGAGCACCGGCACAATATCGGTTTATCCGGGATGAGGAACGGAAGAATTATGGTAAGCTTGTGTGCCTGGAATGTGGGCATACGATTCCTCTGCAGTGTGGATGCATTGACCATTTTGTGGGACATGTGCTGGATGAGCACGGGTTTGAGATTGATCAGAGCCGGACGATCTTTTATGGATATTGTGATGAGTGCAGGAGGAAGAAATGAATTTTAACAGAGGGAAGATGGCTGCGGCAGCGGTTCTGGCGGCAACGCTCCTTGTGGTCGGAGGTGTGACCGGTTATGGATTGCACAGGGCCGGAACAGTGGGGCAGCCGTTTGTGGATGATGGCCGGCTGAAAGTGATGGCCAGCTTTTATCCCATGTATGATTTTGCCCGGAAGGTGGGCGGCGATAAGATCCAGGTGAAGGATATGGTTCCTGCGGGAACGGAGCCTCATGACTGGGAACCTGCGGCGACGGATATCCGGAATCTTGAGGATGCGGATGTTTTTGTCTACAATGGCGCGGACCTGGAACACTGGGCGGAAGATGTGCTGGACACTCTGGAAAATCAGGATCTGGTGGTGTCTGAGGCATCGGATGGTGTGGAGCTTCTGGATGGAGGTGAGGATCATGCTCATGGCGATAATGGAAAAGATCCCCATGTCTGGCTGGATCCCATGCGGGCGAAACAGGAGATGGCGAATATTAAGGATGCTTTTGTAAAAGCGGATCCGGAGAATAAGGATTATTATGAAGCGAATTATGAGAAATATGCCGGTGAATTTGACGAGCTGGACCAGGAATTCCGGGATGGCCTGAAAGATACAAAGAGCCGGGATATCATCGTGGCTCATGAGGCGTTCGGATATCTGTGCAATGCCTATGATCTGACACAGCTGGCGATTGAAGGCCTGACACCGGATTCAGAGCCTGATCCTGCCAAGATGCAGGAAGTGATCGAGTATGCGAAAAAATATGACATCCATACCATATTTTTCGAGGAACTGGCAAGCCCAAAGGTGGCGAAGACTGTGGCGAAGGAAGTGGATGCTGTGACGGCTGTGCTGAATCCTATTGAGGGATTGAGTGAAGAAGATATAGAAGCCGGCGAGGATTATTTTTCTGTGATGAGGAAGAATCTGGAGGCATTGCAGAAGGCACTGAACGGAAGCCGTGAGGCAGCAGTTGCTGAGAACAAAGGCTGTTCTGAAATGTAGAACTGCTGTTGCGATAAAAGGAGAAATTATGGGAATTTTGATAGAAAATCTTTCGTTTCACTACACAGGAACGCCAGTGCTGGAGCAGGTGAACCTGGAAGTAAAGGATGGTGATTATGTCATTCTTACCGGTGAAAACGGAAGTGGAAAAAGTACGTTTCTGAAGCTTCTTCTGGGTGAGCTGAAAGCCCAGGAAGGAAGCATTACCGTAAATGGAAAAGATATTTCTGCCACATTTGGAAAGGGAGATCTGGGATATGTTCCGCAGAACAGTATCAGCAGAAATCAGAATTTCCCGGCCACGGTAGAAGAAATCATGATGACAGGCGTGTATTCCTCTTCATGGAAAGCACGTTTTCAGGTGAAAAAAGAGATTCCACGTCTGAAAGCCGCACTTGCGGAGATGGAAATGGAAGAGTTCTGGAAAAGAAGGATCGGAGATCTTTCCGGCGGGCAGCAGCAGAGAGTTATGCTGGCACGTGCACTGGTGGGAAATCCGAAGATCCTGATCCTGGATGAGCCCACCACAGGTATGGATACAGTTTCCGTGAAAGCACTTGCAAAAGTCCTGCAAAAGAGGAATGAGGAACAGGGGCTGACCATTCTTATGGTCACTCACGGAAATTCCGGTGAATTCAAAGGGGCCAATCGGTTCTTCAAGGCAGAAGAGGGGAGGATTGACGAGGTATGAGTATTTTACAGTATGGATTTATGCAGAGGGCTTTTCTCGTGGGAATCCTTCTGGCTGTGATCACGCCCTGTATCGGGATCACCATTGTTCTGAAACGGATGTCCATGATCGGAGATGCGCTTTCCCATTCTTCTCTGGCCGGTGTTGTGCTGGGACTGATCCTGGGAGTGAATCCGGTAGCCGGTGCGGTAGTGATGTGTATTGTGGCAGCCCTTGGAATTGAAGCAATCCGTAAAAAAATCCCACGGTATTCTGAAGTTGCAATTTCCATCGTCATGTCCGCAGGGATCGGACTGGCAGGTGTGCTGTCCGGTTTTGTGGAAAACGGCGCAAGCCTGAACAGCTTTTTATTTGGAAGTATTGTGTCCATCAGTGAAGGAGAGCTGGCATTGGTAGTTGTGATCAGCGTGCTGGTTCTGGCAGCGGTGCTGTTTTTTTACAGAGAACTGTTTTATATTGGATTTGATGAAAATGCGGCAAGGATTTCCGGCGTTTCCGTGCGGAATATTAATTTCCTGTTTACGATTCTGACTGCACTGACCGTTTCCATTGCATCCCGTACAGTGGGAACCCTGATCGTTTCTTCCATGCTGGTAGTTCCGGTGGCATGCGGGATGCAGATGGCAAAAAGTTATAAGGGGACTCTGGTGTGTGCCATTGTTGTGGCGGTATGTACTACGGTTATTGGTCTGTTTCTTTCTTATTATGCGGGACTGAAACCAGGTGGAATGATCGTTCTTCTTGAGGTTGCATGGTTTGTAATTGTGATGGCCGTGAAAAGTTTTAACAAATAAAACACATTTTTCCCACAAAGTAAACACAATTAAAATCTATACTTTGAAGCATCAAAAGGAAACAGAGAAGAAATTTTTTTCCAGGGAGGGACTTAATCATGAATAACAACAGAAAATTAAAAATAAAGAAAATGATGAAAAAAGGTGCAACCATCAGCCTGTGTGCAGTACTTGCAGGTGGCATTGGTGTTGGTGCATATGAAGGTGTGGATTATTTTACAGGAGCACAGTCTGTACAGGCAGCTACAGATAGTTCCGAGAAGCTGACACTTATGAAATCTGATAAAAAGTCAGATAAGAGTACCGAAGATACAACAGATACAACAGATACAAAATCTTCCGATACCAAGGGAAGTCTTGATGTATCCGAGGTTGCTGAGGAGGCAATGCCTTCTGTAGTTGCGATCACAACCAAGTCTGTTCAGGAGGTTCAGAATTATTACAGCATGTTTGGTTCCCAGTATGCGCCAAGCCAGGAGCAGGAAGTTCAGGGCAGTGGTTCCGGTATTATCATCGGTAAGACAAAATCGGAGCTTTTGATCGCAACCAATTATCATGTTGTGGATGGTGCGGATACTTTATCCGTTGCTTTTGCAGATGGAAGTGCTTATGAGGCTACTGTAAAAGGCTTTGATGAGAACGAGGATCTTGCGGTTGTGTCTGTTGCAACCAAAGATGTTTCTAATGACACGATGGATGCGATTTCTGTTGCAAAGATCGGAAGTTCTGATGATCTGAAGATTGGTGAGCAGGTTGTTGCTATTGGTAATGCACTTGGTTATGGCCAGTCTGTTACTACTGGTATTGTCAGTGCAAAGAACCGTAAGACAGATTCTTCAGGTCAGATTGAGTCCAGTGATTCTACAGATAACAGCAGCAGTATCAATAAGGGTGTGAATCTGGTCCAGACGGATGCGGCTATTAACCCTGGTAACAGTGGTGGTGCGCTTCTGAATATGGATGGTGAGGTTGTTGGTATCAACTCTTCCAAACTTGCTTCTACGGAGGTTGAGGGTATGGGTTATGCCATTGCAATCTCTGATGTTGCGGATTCTCTTGAGAATATGATGAATGCCAAGGCAAGGGATAAAGTGGATAATCATGGTATTCTTGGTATCACAGGCAGCACGGTCAGTGATGAGGCTGTTCAGATTTATGGTATTCCGCAGGGTGTGTTTGTTTCTGAGGTGACTGAGGGTGGCCCGGCTGATGATGCGGGTATTACCAAGAATATGGTTATTACGGAGTTTGATGGTAAGACCATTACCAGTATTGATCAGCTGGTTGAGCTGCTTCAGTATTATGAGCCGAAGGAAAAGATTGATGTGACGGTTGCGGTTCTGGATGGTAATGAATATAAGAAGAAGACGCTTACTGTGAAACTTGGTAAGGATGATAGTGCTAGTAAGGATAGCTCTGAGGAGAGTGCGGCACAGGATAGTCAGGATTCCCAGGATTCTCAGGATGAAAGTATCGAAGGTGGACAGGATGGTTCTGATCAGGGAGATGCAAATGCGTTTGCGGATGATGGTGAGGCCAGTCTGTTCAGGGATTTTGAGCAGAATGGGTTGAAGGATTGATACGGAAACCAGTTGTGACAGACATAGATGAGCATGTGAGATAGATATACATATAAAAATGAAGGCTTCGTGGCTGACCCGGGATTGGGTGGCTGCGGAGTCTTTTTTTGTGTGGGGGTGTGGGGCGGATAAGGGACGCCCGTGAGGCGTGTGCTGCCTGTCGCCGGGGCTTCGTCGGGGGCTGGCTTCTAGGCTGCCGGAATTCTGCTAAAACCGCTTCAAAAATTCTCAAACTCGCATCTGAAGCCGCTCAGACAGTGAGAATTTTTGAAGCAACGCAGATTTCCGCCAGCCAAGAATCAGCTCCCCTCCTGCAGAGTCCGTCGACAGGCAGCACACGCCTCACGGGCTGGCTTTTCAGGGCGGTAGTGTGTGTGGGGGGCTGCTCGGGAGTTGGATGAGCCGTCAGCGCTGCGCTGGACGGTTGGTAGGAGAGGCTGAGTTTGCTTGTGGTTTAACGGTAGGTGTTTGGGGTCGTCGTCGCTGCGCTGGACGGCAGGGAGGAAAGGCTGAGTTTGCTTGTGGTTTGCCGGTAGGTGTTTGGGGTCGTCGTCGCTGCGCTGGACGGCAGGGAGGAAAGGCTGAGTTTGCTTGTGGTTTGCCGGTAGGTGTTTGGGGTCGTCGTCGCTGCGCTGGACGGCAGGGAGGAAAGGCTGA
>OLSX01002048.1_pt1 | contig 18461 bp, 10 predicted proteins | sample 1673141 | NCBI WGS metagenome assembly OLSX01 (sample SAMEA3136759, study PRJEB25190) | human gut metagenome | biome: human gut; feature: human-associated habitat; material: faeces | place: Austria | collected 2013
TATTAGCGAAATATATTCAGTTTTCATCACACCTTTTGAGAAAGATACAAAAATAATCCTTAGAAAGGACATATTTAACATTTCTATCCATATGAATTTCATTGTTTGATTTCTCAAGCAATATGTACCATTCTACTTCCTCGCTAGATACAAAATAACAAGAATAACCCACAAAAAACTACAGCAGGTTAGTCATAACCTGTAATTTATTAAGAATAACAAAAAAAAATAAAAGAAAAGATAGCGTTATATTCTTATAAAATAATACATTTGCAGCAACTGAAATAGAAAGGGAATAAGATCCCTAAACCAAACTATTTACTAATTTAACCTTATTAATCTATGCAATTCTACCAGAAAAGAAGGGAAAATTGTGTAAAGACACACGTAATTTTGAAAAAAGCCTCTTTTTATGCGTGTCTTACACTATTTGCCGGAATGGCTTTCCCAATGCCTTTGTGGGCTTCGCAGTCAACTGCCATCGTGCAACAGCATGTCAAACAAATTACAGGTATCGTAAATGATACAAGCGGAGCTCCTGTAATCGGTGCCAATGTAGTAGAAGTGGGAAGCACCAACGGTACTATTACAGATGTGGATGGCAAATTCACATTAAATGTATCCGTAGGGGCTAAACTGAAAGTTTCGTATATCGGTTACAACGACCAACAAATTACCGTAGGCAACAGCAACAGTTACACCATTATCTTGAAAGAAGATACAGAATCTTTAGATGAAGTGGTAGTAGTAGGATACGGTACTCAAAAAAAAGTAAACCTGACAGGTTCTGTGGCAACCATCTCATCCGATAAGCTAGTCAACCGCACCAGTGCCAATGTCACCAACATGCTGGCAGGACAAATGCCAGGTGTCACCATTATCCAAAATACCGGTCAGCCGGGAGCTGATGCCGGAGTACTGCGTGTGCGTGGTCTAGGAACTATGGGAGATGCCAGTGCCATGGTTGTGGTGGATGGGGTAGAATCTACCATGAGCAGCGTGGACCCCAACGATATTGAAAACATCTCTATATTAAAAGATGCAGCCGCCTCAGCCATTTATGGAGTACGTGCTGCCAATGGCGTTATCCTTATCACAACCAAAAAGGGAACCAAAGGACGTACCATTGTATCATACGATGGATATGTAGGCTGGCAAAGTGCCTCACGTATGCCCAAATTTTTGGATTCTTACAATTATGCAGTGCTGATGAATGAAGCTTACACCAATGACGGTTTGAAAGGTCCGTATGACGAAACAGCCCTACAAAAGTTCAAAGACGGAAGTGATCCTGACTTTTATCCCAATTCCGACTGGCTGGGTACGCTATTAAGTGAAAACGGCCTGTTCAACAACCATCACTTGAGTATCAAAGGCGGTGGAGACAAAGTAACTTACTCGCTGGCATTCAACTATCATGATAAAGACGGATTGATAGTCAATACCAACTACAACAAGTTCAATGTACGTGCCAACATTGACGCTCAGATAAACAGTCGTCTGAAACTGACTACAAATATGGCGGTATACCGCAGTAATATGACTGCTCCGGCGGCAGGTATCAGCAACCTGATGCACTATGCTTTCCGTGAGACTCCGGTTACTCCCATCCAATTGAGCAACGGCAACTATGCTTTATTCAAAAACGAGCACAACTCCGTAGCCTATGCACGTGAAGGAGGAACCTACAAAGAGATAAACAGCAATTTCCAAGGTAACGTAGGAATGGAACTGGACATCATAGACGGACTGAAACTGAGAGGAGTCGCCGCCTCGACTTTCAACCTGACCGACAATCCCACCCACGTCAATACTATGACATTCTATCAGGCAGGTTCAGACACACCGGTAAAGAAAACCACTAACTCCATCACAGAATATGACATCAAAAGTATGGAACTGAACTTGCAAGCTTATCTGGACTATAATAAAACCTTCGGCAAACACACAATAGGAGCCTTATTAGGTTACTCACAAATTTATAAACAGACACGCTATCTGCAAGCTTACCGTAAGAACCTGCCCAACTCCAACTCACTGGACCAGATCAACGCCGGTGAAGTGACAGGACAGACAACATACGGTACAGAAATAGAATACGCCCTCCGCTCAGCTTTCGGACGCGTGAATTATTCATACGATGACCGCTATCTGCTAGAAGCCAACCTGCGTTATGACGGCACTTCACGCTTCCCCAAGAACAACCGCTTCGGCGCATTCCCCTCTTTCTCCATCGGATGGAGAATCTCGGAAGAAGAGTTCTTCAAAGCCGATTGGGTGGATAATTTGAAACTACGTGCATCATGGGGATTGCTAGGTAATCAGGAAACCGTAAACTCGGACAACAGTTCTAACTATTATCCGTATCAGAACACCTATCTGTTCGGTTATGACTATAGTTTCGGCAACACTTTGACTCCGGGTATTTCCATTTCCAACCCGATGGCTAACCAAGATATTACGTGGGAGAAAACCGATCAATGGAACGTAGGTGTGGACGCCGCTTTTTTGGGCAATAAACTGACATTGGGCGCAGACTGGTTCCGCAAGGAAACACGGGACATATTACTGCAACTTCCAGTTCCCAACATGATGGGAGTCAGCGCTCCGATGCAAAATGCCGGCGTAGTGCGTAATACCGGTATCGAACTGCAACTGGGACATAACAACCGTATCAATGATTGGAGCTATTCTATCGGAGCCAATTTCAGCTATGTAACTACCAAAATCATGGATTTGAAAGGCGGTGACACACCGGGGCAATCCGTAGGCGACCCACTGTGGGCATATTACGGCTACGTATGCGACGGCATCTTCCAAAACGAAGAAGAGATCAAGAATCATCCTACACAGAGCATGGGTACTCCGGTTCCGGGTGACTTAAAATACCGTGACCTGAACGGAGACAAAGTAGTAGACAGCAAAGACCGGCAAGTATTGGGTTCCTACTTCCCGAAAATCAACTTCGGTCTGAATCTTTCAGTTCAATATAAAGACTTCGACCTAAGTGCACTGCTGCAAGGTGCAGCTGATGTAAAGAGTGCTCCTGTAGCTGAAATCAGATATGCCTTCTACAATGGCGGTAAAGTAACGGAACAGCATCTGGACCGTTGGACTCCGGAAAACCCGAATGCCACTTATCCCCGATTATCCATGAGTGACTCCAAAAACCGCGTGACTTCCAGTTTCTGGATGCAGGATGCCTCTTATGCCAAGCTGAGAAACCTGCAAGTAGGTTACAGCCTGCCCAAACAGCTGATATCCAAATACGGAATCAGCCGTCTGAGAGTGTATTGCAGTATCGACAATCTCTTTATGATTTCCGGCTTCGACGGTGTAGACCCCGAAGCCATCAGCGGCAACTATTATCCATTGACCCGAAATTATTCCTTCGGTCTGAATGTAACATTCTAAACACTGACAACTATGAGACTAAAATATAACTTTATAGGATTAATATTGGCATGCGGCCTTGGTCTGAGCTCTTGCAATGACAGTTTTCTGGACAGAAATCCTAAAGACCAATTATCCGATGCATCTTTCTGGAAAAACGCAGAAGATGCCCAGAAATTTGCAACCGGAATTTATCTGTATCTGATAGAACCGGAAAACCATACTATCATGACAGACTGCTACACAGATAATGCCATTCCTGTACATGTCACAGCCGAACAGGGACAGTTATCTGCTGGTACGGCAACTTCCAGCAACCCACATTTCCTACAATTATGGAAAAATGCCTATCAATGCATCCGCAGATGCCTGGTATTTTACGAACATATAGGCGATGTGCCGATGGATGAAAAAGAAAAAGCGCAACTGACAGCCGAAGTACAGTTTCTCGAAGCTTTCTCATACGCTAACATATTAAAATATATGGGTGGCGCCTCCCTGCTGGATCATCCGTTGGAACTGAACGAGAAACTTCCTTCACGCAGTTCTGAAGAGGAGACTTATAATCATATAGTAGGATTATTGGATAAAGCAGCAGCCAGCTTGCCCGATATCCGCAGCAACAGTGACCACGGAAAACCGAGTGCCGGAGCCTGCTACGCACTGAAAGCCAGAGTTGCTTTCTACGCACACAAATATGATGTGGCGGAAGCCGCCGCACGCAAAGTAATGGGCATGAATGTGTATGGACTGTATGATAACTATGGTGACTTGTTCCAACCTGTAGCAGAGTTATGTAACGAAATCATCTTTGATCGCGAATATCTAGAAAACCCGAAAAACTCCAATGAAGGCAGTTATATAGGACAGTTCTTCGCTCCCGTCATGATGGGAGGATGGGAAGCTTTATCACCTACTCAAGACTTGATAGACTCCTATCCATGCAAAGATGGCAAATCAATCAAAGAGTCTCCTTTCTATAATCCGGAAGACCCGTTTGCCGACCGTGACCCCCGTCTAGGCTTCTCTGTACTGTGGAACGGGTCACAAATAGCAGGAAAGACTTTCAACCTGAACAATATGGGAGATGGCAGCCATACCCGTACAGGATATAGCATGAAAAAGTATATCAATCCGGACAATGACGGTATCAATAATTATGACTGGACCAACTTTATCTATATCCGCTATGCAGAAGTGCTGCTGACCTTCGCCGAGGCTCGTAACGAAAATCTGTCTGCTCCGGATACGGAAGTATATGATGCGGTCAATCAAATCCGTCAGCGTCCCAGCGTAAATCTTCCTCCTCTGCCTTCCGGCTTATCCAAAGATCAAATGCGCGAAGCTATCCGTTTGGAACGTCGTTTGGAATTTGCTTTCGAGGGAATGCACCTGTTTGATACCCGTAGCTATAAAACAACTGAAAAGGATGTTACTAAACCAGTATACGGGGTAAATGCAAAAGGAGAAAGCATTTTTATTGAAACCCGCAAGTTCAACGCCAACCGTGACTATCTGTGGGCTATCCCCTTGGAAGAGGTAGACCTGGCTCAGGGTGCACTGAAACAGAATCCGGGTTGGGATTAACCCGGTCATTTATTTGGAGGGACAGACTCATAAAGCTGTCCCTCCAACTCTTTCTACACATCTCTTTTCATTGAAGGCAAAAGTAATTACCTTTCCTCTCGAAAAAAGATAAAGCACTTTCAAGGAATATATGGTTTTCCCACCACCAATTTATCTCTGGAAAAATCGACTTCAAACAAGTGAGGAATACGAATATAACGCCCGTTTACATCTTTATGACTATGTACAGACATCAACCATTTACCGTCCAAGGTCTGAAACAACATCCCATGACCGAAATTGGGAGGAGTAATCGGGTCTTTCTCCTGTATCCATGGTCCATCCAAGGTTCCGCTTTCAGAATAAGCCACTCCCTGAGTGTACACATTATAAATCCAACTAGTCCAAATCATACCGAGTCTACCTGTTCCTGTACGGAACAGATACGGACCGTCAGTGACTTTATTCGGTTTGTCCTTGCCATCCGCATCTTTTTCACGGCTCCACGGCGATTCGCTGGCACGGAACAGCAATTTCCCTTCGCCTATGGTTCCACTTAAGTCAGGCTTCAGTTCTATTTTCTCTATCGTACCGTCCAAGGCTTGCAACCATTCATAACAATATACCATATAAGGCTTTCCGTCCTTATCCACCCAGAAAGTCCCATCCAAGGTTGGTTTATCAGCAGGCAGGTAAGTGGAATCCTTCATCGGAACGTAAGGTCCGTCCGGGTTATCGCTCACCAAAACATGACTGGCACGGCGCTCTATTACATTCCCTTGTACCGTATCAATCTTCACCGCCTGATTGGTGAAAGTGGCAAAATAATAATACTTGCCCTTATACGGATGTAACTCGGCAGCCCAAATCATTGGTTTCGGTCCCATCCACGAACCGGAATCAGTCTTTGCCACATGAAACGGTCCTTCCCAAAGTTTCAAATCCTTGCTTTTCCAAAGCATACCGCCGGTTCCGGTCATATAATACATAGCCGTCTTCCTGTCTGCCAAAATGCAAGGGTCACTCAGTACAATAGAATCCAAAGGCACTTCCTTCCGTCTTTCCTGCTGACGTTCTTGGCAAGCAGACACCAGCCACGAAAGAGAAAAACCTAACAACAAAAACAATCCAATCTTTTTCATGCATATTCTATTTTAAGTTTCACAAATTCGACATTACAAATATACGAACCTAGAAAGGTAATGAAAACAGAAAGGCACATTTCCTCACGAAATATGCCTTCAATTCTAACTTAACCTAACCTAAAATTCTATTATCACATCACAGTATGTTAACCTTCTTCCTAAAAACCTATCTTTAATACCTATTATCTCTTTTTACCGATAGCAAAGATAAAAAATCTGATTGACAACCATAGGGGTAAAATCGAGCAAGATGGATGCAATAATCAGTCAAGAACAGACTATTGCACTATTTTCCATCCTTCAGACTATTTTCAACAGGGATTACTGAAAGAAATCCAGTGTCCAGTTGTCCATCCACTCCACGTATGGAATTCCTTCCTTGAATTGAACAGGTAACCAAATGTAACGGGCATCACTGGGATGCTCCGGACGCCAGATATCCGCCATAAATATAAAGGCGTCTTTCTTCCCCTCCACTTTCAGAATATAAGTGCTCTGTCCGCCAAACGTAAGTTCCGACTTAGGTCCCACACAAGGGTTGGGATGCTGAGACCACGGTCCGAAGATGGAAGAAGACGAGAACATACGAGCCTCATTGGGAGCCCAACCGGTACAACCGGAAGTGATCATCCAGTAGGTTCCGTCTTTTTTGAAGATAGCAGGTGCCTCATTGTGTCCTGCCGGAGCCACACGCACATAATTCCCTGTGTGTGAAAGATAGTCATCGCTCAATTCCGCTATTTGGAGTGTGAGGTTTTCTTCGGAAGAGTAAATATGGTAGGCTTTACCATCCTCATCTACATAAAGAGTCATATCGCGAGACATCTGTCCGCCATCCAAATCACGCTTTACTATCAAGCCTTTGTTCACAGCATCCGTCCATTCGGGAGTCCACCATTTTTCATAATTCTTGGCATTCAGAGTATCCAGCACTGCAACAGCCTGTCCGTCCATATCAACAGGCAGCTTACCAGCATTGACACGTCCCGAACGGATGAAACGGTAAGGACCGACAGGAGTATCACTGACTGCCACCCCGGCACGGGCGGCTGCATAACCTTTTCCTTTCAATTCCAGATGGAACCACATCACAAACTTCCCTGTTTTCGCATTATATATCACTTTAGGACGTTCCAATATACATCCACGCGCTATGTCGCTGCTGTCGTTATCAACAACAGAAAGCGCTACGCCTTCGTTCTTCCAGTCAGTAAGATTCCGAGAAGAATAGCACATTACTCCCACCATGGCACTGCTGGTAGTATCACATTTATTCTCACCGAACCAATAGTATGTTCCATCATGGTACATTACTCCGCCCCCATGGGCATTGATATGCTCTCCGTTGTTATCAGGCCATATCTCACCTGAACGAATGGGTTGCAACGGTTCATTGCTGCATCCGCAAAAGGTATATATTCCAAGACATAATCCTATTATTATTTTTTTTATACCCATATCTATGTATTTTATTTTTTCTGATAAACACGTACATAATCAATCTCATAACGTATCGGATAGGTATTTATCTCTACCTCGCCACCATTAATTCCACCCACCGCTAAGTTCAACAATATATATTGGGGTTGCATAAATGGATTCTTATAACTACCAATACTACCATTATAGGTATCTTTCAGTAAGATTTCATTTAGCAACTCATCGTCCAAATAAAGACGAATAGCCTCTTCGTCCCAATCCATCCGCCATATATGAAATTCGGAAGCCCAATCCGAATTTTTCTCCAAAAAATGGATAAATGGAATAGCCTTACTATTCCATTTTGCATTCCATTGACGATCTGTTCCCCATGCAGCATTGGCTAAAATATGAGGAATTCCATGCTTACGATAAAACTCCATGATATCTATTTCTCCACAGGAAGGCCATTCCATACTGCTTCCCAAAGTCCAAATTGCCGGCCATGCTCCTTTTCCTACAGGAATACGTGCGCGCACTTCAAAACGTCCATACAAAAATTCTTTCTTTCCAAATGTTGTTATAGAAGAAGAGGTGCACTCAATATATTCACGAGAAGTGCGCCAATCATAACTACCTGCTTTATATAACGGATTTTTCCGTTTTTCCGAACGTGCTTCTATCACAAGCAACCCACCCTGACACCAAGCGTTGTCAGATTGATACCATTGTAACTCCTCATTACGAGCATAACCCTGTTCATAATTCCATATTGATTCATCCAAACAACCGTCTTTATTGAATTCATCACTCCAAACCAATTGATAGTCTTGTGCATTACAATGCCCCCCTATAAGAAGTACAACACACAATTTCAGTAATTGAAATAATTTTATCATACATCTACTATCTTAAACAATATCTTTATAATCATCACAAGTAAATATTCCAATGGTGATAGCGGCTGTTATACAGCCAGCTATCCATTGTCCTTATTTTTCAAATTCCTCTTCTGTTTTTATTTATTAATCCAAAGGCGCAGTTTCCGGATCATCTATTGCAACTTCTGCATCATACATCATAAATTCACCAATATTCCAATAGGAGGAACTTCCAGTAGCAGATGTTACACTAAAACGAAAATAAGTAAAAGTCTTACCTGGCATAAAGAAAGTAGAAATATATTCACTTCCGGCTGAACTAGGGAGTCCGTCCAATGTACCTACAGTTTCCCAATCAATACCATTATTACTAATTTGTAAATCTACCACACTAGGACGTCCACTTGTGGTCCAAGAATTATCCGTTCTGTTTATGTAACCCACGAGAAAATTTTCATGAGGTTCTTTCAAATTAACCTGAATCCACTGTGGATAAGGAATAGCTTCATGCCAATTCGTATGAAAAAAAGTATTTTTATCCCCATCCACTGCATTTTTTATAGGTCCTTCCGACGGTTCTTGAGCGTTTGTACTTAACTGTTCTGCCACTAATTTGATTTGACTTCGTGACACTAAAGTATAAGACGCAGGTGCAACTCCTGAAAGTGCTCTTACAACTTTAATCTCGCCACCTTCATCATTTGCGTTAAATGTTTGGAAATTAAACTCATATTCACCAAAACGAGCACGAGTTTCATCTATCAACAATTCCGTAGTTCCTTTTGAAACAATCTTATAGACAGTTTCTTTTGTCAAAGGATCATAATACCATATTTTAAGATAGGAAAAGTCACCAGCCGGAACTTCCCATCTAAGTTGAATTTGACCGGGAAGAGGCTCTGAAGTTACCGTCTCTATAGCAACCGGAACACCTGTATATCCTATTACATCAATAGCATCTAATTTATCATCGCAGCCTGCAGTAAACATAAAAACTGACAAAGCTGCTATCGTATATTTTATATTGAATTTCATAGTTCCATTCTTTATTATTCAACAATATTTACTATTACCAACCTGGATTCTGAATTAGATTTGGATTTTTTCTTATTTCTGAATCAGGGATAGGAAACAAATACATCTTATCATCCCAATAACGATTACTAATTACACGTTTATAAGTATATGTATCATTATTTTTGGTAATTTGCATTTGTACAATACTTCTTTGAGTATCTCCAGCCTTCCAACGCCGAACATCCCAAAAACGATGTTGTTCAAAAGCAAGCTCCACCATACGTTCACGACGATATTTCTCTACAAACTGGTTATTAGTCAATCCTTCAGGTACTTCAGGCATTTGCACATCTGAACGGTTACGAACCACATTAACAGCTTCACGGGCAGACATTGTGAATTCCGTACTAACAGCATCAGCTGATCCCAAATAATTAAATACCGCTTCAGCATAATTTAAATAGAATTCTCCCAAACGATATGTAATCCAATTATGGCGTTTTCCTCCACTACTGGTAGAAGCACTAATATCAATAGTCTTATCCAAGTACTTTTTCAAATAATACCCGGTGGGAGTTGCTCCAGCAATAGGTAGTGCATTGCGTCCTCCTATATAAATTTCCAATGGATTTGGATTAGTATCTGGCCATTTCTCACCATTTACAGCGATAGTCATTTCCATACGAGGATCACGATTATCATACGGTTTATTTGGATCATATCCACTTTCTGGCTCATCCCATGCTTTTCCTGTTACTTTCATTTCGTAAGCATCAACCAAAGTTTGAGTAGGACAATTACCTGACCCACCATTTTCCATTCCTACTGGGAAATTAGTATATTCAGGCGAACTAGTATCTCCGATACGACGTACAAAAATCATTTCTGACGCTTTCCAATTATCTGTTCCCCATAACTCTGAATATTTACCCATTTTTATGCCATTCTCTGCACAAAAATCAATAACTTTCTTACTAGCTAAAGCTGCTTGTTTCCACAAATTTACATCATTAGCTATATTAAATAAAGGGCTTGCTTGATAAAGTAATGTTCGAGCCTTCAAAGCCAATACTGCCTGTTTAGTAATACGACCAGTTTCAGGGCTTTCTCCATTAGCGGCATCATTTTCTAATTTAGAATAATCCACAGGAAGTTCATCTGCTATCTCATCACATTCCTTAATTATAAAATCAAAAACCTCAGCAGCCGGTGTACGCTTCACCTGATTGGCCTCTTCTTCAGTCAGCACCTTCGTAACCAAAGGTATATCGCCATAAGCACGTACCAAATTAAAATAGAAATAAGCACGCAAAAAACGAACTTCATACTTATAACGGTTAAAGCGATTCATCTCAGCTACATAATTTTTATCTTCTTTCAATTCAGAAAAATCGGCATTTTGTGATTCCTCCAAAAAGAAATTAGCATCCCTAATTCCACTATAATAATTCCATAGACTATGAGAATTAGTCGAGCTCCATGCACCGTTTATCCAATCATGTATTGAAGACCAACTCCACGCAAATTGCGCCTCATCACAAGCAGAGCAATAAGAAACCTCACTAGGCAAATCATAATCCAAGTAACTATATATATTCGTAACTACAGCTCCGGTACGTCCAAAATCTGTAAATACATAATCTTTATCATACACAGTATATTCATGATAGTCCAAATCCGCACAAGAAGCCATAACCGACATATAGGCTAACCCTAACAATATTTTTTTCAATTTCATAGTCATACTTTTTTAGTTATAAAAAATTAAAAGCCAACAGACAAACCAATATTAATAGAACGTGTGGTCGGAATACCATTTCCTATTGATTCCGGATCTATTTCTTTAATATGGTCCCAACAGAACAAATCAACCCCTCTTACATATAGCTTAGCACTGTTCAAATGCCATTTATTGACAACTGAATGAGGTAATTTATAATATACTTCACAATTACGTAATTTTAAGAATGATCCATCAACCAACCATACGGAACTTGACTGTGTATTATTCTGAACAGTTTCAGTAGTCAAACGAGGATATCGTGCATTAGGAGTTTCTGGTGTCCAACGATTTTCATAATAGTAATTTGAAATAGCATTGCCATTAGACAATGGACGATACAAACCATTCAATGTAGTCCATGAAGTATAATTTCCAACCCCTTGAAAATCAAAATTAACCCCTATTCCTTTCCATTCTGCGCCTATATTGAATGAATAATAAATTTCAGGGACACTAGAATTATAACCTAAAGGAATCTGATCAAATTCATTAATTACATTATCGTTATTCTGGTCTTTATACTTAATGTCACCTGGTTTCACGACACCGAACTGTTGGGACGGACTATCATCAATATCACTTTGATCTACAAAAAATCCCACTGCTTGATAACCAAAAATCTGTCCCACGGCTTTTCCAGTAGCACGAAGATACTCATAAGCTTTCGGTTCTTCCAACTGCTCTACAATTTTATTCTTAGTTAAAGTAAATGTTCCCCCAAAATTGAAACGAACCTTACCTAAGCTTTTTATATAATTTGCTCCAAATTCCAAACCTTTACTATCAACCACACCAGCATTAGCATAAGAAGCTGTTGCACCCAATATTGACGAATTCTTACCACCTGTATATACCCAAATATCTTGACGCTTTTCATAAAAAGCGTCAGCTGTCAACGTTAGACCACCAAATAAAGTAGCATCCAGACCGACATTATATTTATACGCTTTTTCTGTTGTACCATTTATTGAGGGCAATTGACCTTCCTGCCAACTTCCACCATTACTAAAATTATCTTGGATAGGATATCCACCACCACTCCCGTTCATGGTTTCATACCAATATCCGTTATAAGGAATATTATCCGTATTAATAACGCCGAATGAAGCACGTAACTTCAAGAAATTCAGCCATGAATAATTATTCAATAGACTTTCATTAGATGCAACCCAAGCAAGTCCTACTGTAGGAGAAATATGCCATTGATTTCCTGTTTCCAATAAATTAGACGCTGAGTTTACTAATGCAAAATCGAAGAAATAACGATTTTTATACCCATAATGCGTATACCATGACCAATTGCAATGATAAAGATTAGAGTTTATATTGGCATTATTGTCATATTTATAAGTATACATCAATGTTGTATATACTTTATGTTCTCCAAACTGACGCTTCCAGTCCACATTTGCCATAAAATTGAAAGAACGATACTGCCAATCAAGTTTACTTCCTCCTTTCATCTCACTGTCCGAGCCACCTGTATATTCGGAAAAAGCACTCGGTTCACCATTTTTCCATTCTGTCACAACAGTACTTCCATACGCATAATCTTTGCAATGATCCTCCCAATAAGAAGCAACATTATCATATCCCATACGAAAAGAGGCTCCTAAACCTTTCGTGATAGAAGACAAATCCTGTCTTAAGCTCATATCTGCCCACAACCCCAATGTATGTCCCTTGGAATAACCGCGACCCTGAGCCAATGCAACTGGATTATTATATCCATCCCATGTTGCATTACCACCCCACAAACCATTTTCTGTACGAATAGGAAATGCCGCAGATGGAGTCATATATAATTTTCCAATCAAATTATCAGAACCATATCCCGGACGACTAAATTCATTTAACATCCCCATAATATTTACCTGCATTTTAGTCTTAGGAGTCAAATCAATATCCAAATTACTACGAAAATTTGCTTTAGAATACTTCTCTTGAGTTGAATAACCATCATTCTCATTGGCATTTTTATAAAAGCCACGACCGTTTTGCAAATTCAACATTGTATAATAACGCAATTTAGAAGCGCCTCCACGAAAAGTTAAAGTTGCAATATCTGATGATCCTCTTTCACGGAACACCTCATCCCACCAATTGACATTGGGATAATAATAAGGATATTTGCCACTTTTGAAAGCATTCAATTCATTCTGACTATATTTAGCAGCTTTTCCATCATTAGCCAATGCCTCATTCATGGCTCTAGCATAAGTATACGAATCCGACATTTCGGGTAAACGATTTTGATAAGTAAAACCATGATCATAAGCAAAACTTATTTCACGCTTCTTATATAATCCACGCTTCGTTACGATATTCACTACTCCATTCGCTCCTTTATAACCATAAAGAGCCACTGCAGCTGCATCACGCAAAACCGTTACGGACTCCACCTCTTCCGGTGTAAGATAACGTAAAACTTGATAAGCGTTATCACGCTCCAAACCATCAACTACCAGCAATATACCATTATTACCATTTAAACTTTTTTGCCCACGAATGAACATAGAAGGTATTTGCTCCCACATGGTTCCCGTTTTTTGCATAGTAGTCAATCCGAGCACATTGCCGTACAATGAATTACCTACGGTATATGAAGATCTAGTTGCAATATCATCACTATAAACAGTAGAAGCTGCTCCCGTCGACTCAGTATAGGTCTGTTCCAATCCAAAACCGTAATTCACTTTATTCGAAAAGAAATCCATTATAACAGTCATCTTTTTATCCATTTCCGCCTTTACTACTTTTTTTGCATCATACGGCGTCTGAATCCAAAGCTGAGCATCCTTTGATACTGAAATTGTAAAATTTCCCATAACGTCTGTCGATACCATAGTAAGTGGTTGCCCCAATACAGACACGGCAGCTCCCGATACCGGGTTTCCCACCTTATCAACCACCTTACCAGTCACATTAACTTCTTCCTGTGCCATGGCATTCATACTTGTAAAAGCAAGTATTGTCAAAGCTAATATTTTATTTTTCATTGTTTCTAGTTTTTATTAGATAAAAAATCAAGTATTACCAACCTGGATTTTGAGTCAATCCATATCCTTTGTTTACTTCATTTACAGGAAATGCAGACAAATACCATTTTGAATTGAAATTTGTCCACCATGCACGAGCTGAATTAGATATTTTGAACTGAGTATATTTAAATTTTGTCGGAAAAGGTCCCCGTTTATCTTCCGGTTTATCAGACCATGAACCACTTCCACCATCAGCACGTTCAATAAGCAAACCATGTAAAGGACGCTCAAAAAGATCAGCACGCTTATTACGTATCATATCAAAGAAACGAACATCTTCCAACCCAAGTTCACAAGCACGTTCTCGTAATATTTCTTCCATCAAAGCATTCGAATCAGATAGTAAATTCTTGTCTTGATTCGACTCTATCAACCCTTTTAATCCGACACGCGCACGTACCTTATCCACCATCTCTATAGCTAGTTTCGGTTGATTATTTTTCAGAAGTGCTTCCGCATAAATCAAATACATTTCCGACATACGTAAATAAGGCCATTCCAAATAATTATTGGCTAGACTTCCTTTACCTTCTTTATAGAATTTATATAAACCGAAGCCTGTTGCATACTGTCCTGTTTCAGTACTTGTACTATTAGCGTTTTCACGTCCTCCTACCCATAATTCCACAGAACGGTCACTCCATTTAGCACCATTTACCAAAATTGTTTCATACAAACGTGGATCACGAGTAGGTTTATTATAATCATTATTCTCAAAAAACATATTATTATTCTGTACTGCCTTATCAAAGTCAAAGGATTCGCCTGTTGCCATAGGGAACATTTCCATATACTCCAATGTAGGCGTATAACCGCCATTGGGCACCCAATCGCCCCAATAATACCACCAATCCCAATTATACTTACCAATGATACGGGTAGAAATCAACAATTCCGAATTTTCACGTAAGAAATAAGCTTTATTAAAAGCCGCTCTATAGGCATCATTCGTATCACCAACAGCCTGAACTAGTTCATAATGCCCATTAACTTGCAGGGCTTGGAAAAATTCTTCACAAGCAGTCAGACATGCTTTCCATAATTCAGGTTTATATCCTCCGTACCACACTTGATGATTGATAACCGCTTCTTGTGGTTCTGCCGTACAATATGGTTCATTGTCATTAAATAAAGGACTTGCAGCAAAAAGCAAAATTTTACATTTCAAGCCCATAGCTGCCGCTTTAGTCATACGTCCTTGCCAGTTAGCCTCTCCATCCTCAGTCAAATCCCAAGGAAGTACAGTGGCCGCCTCATCTAAAAGACCTATCATAAAGTTCACTGTTTCTTCTACGGTAGCTCGAGGAACATCATATTCATTTTCAGCCGCAAAAGACGCTTTTACTATAGGCAATCCACCAAAATGACGAAACATATCAAAATAGCGAGAAGCTATTATTACCTTCGCTTCCGCTTTCAATCGTTCTTTTTCATTCCCGTCCATATCGGGTACACGATCTACATTTTCAATAAAGATCCATGAACTACGTATTGCCTGCCAAGTTTCTTCTTTAGTAAAACCAAAACGTGTTTCAGCTGTACCATCTTCTGTACTAGCAGTATAAGTACCAGAATAATAATGTCTATTCAAACCATCCCATGAATTATGAGAATGAAAACAATCAGATAAACATTCAAACATACCAGTATTCATCTTACCATCCACATCATTCCAGTTTGTGGCCAAACCATAATACAACTTTGAATAAGTATTCCACAAAAAACGACGAGCATACTCCGCTTTACCGAAAATTGTATCTTGAGTTACAGCCACACTTGGTGCTTTTTCCAAGAAAGCATCACCGAATTTTATATCATCGACACATGAAGTGGCAAGCGTTGCTCCCACAAATGCTATAATAAACCATTTTTCAAAATGTTTCATAAGATTTCAAGATATTAGAATCCAACTTTTAAACCTAAATTAATCACGCGAGTCAATGGATAATTTGGACGATCACTTTGACGTGACTCAGGATCCCCCCACATAAAATCCGTCAATGTGAATAAGTTATACGCACTTACATATAAACGGCACTGATTCATTTTTATTTTCTTCATGAAAGGCATATTAAAATTATACCCCAATTCAACACTTTTCAAACGTAAATAACTTGCATCACACAAATACAAGTCGGAAGCTCTATAATTGTTCGCTTGAGCTAACTTCGATATACGAGGGAATTTAGCCGTATAAGTATCGGCCGACGAACGCCATGTATTTTCATATTGATAAAGAAGCAATCCTTTATTTTGTGTATCTCCCAGCGGTTGACGGAATTCGGAAAGCATACGGTCTACATTCCACGCTCCTGTAAACTGCGCTGTAAAATCCCATCCCTTCCAACTAAATCCAAGATTCAAACCAGCTGTATATTCAGGAGTATCCACATACCCCAAATCACGGCTAGCATCATCTCCATCAATAACACCGTCACTGTTTAAGTCAGCAAATACCGCATCACCTGGCTGTAAAGATAAACCATGATCTGCTATAGGTCTACCAAATTCTTCCTGATATCTAGCCTCTGCAGTTTCATCATAATATCCCCAAAATTTATAAATCAAACGAGAACCAATTGTACGGCCAGTTTCATACAACCAATCTTCATTCTTTTCAATCTCATTCTTATAAACAATTTTGTTGCGCGCAAAAGAGAGATTGAAGTTTGCCCAATAACGGAAATCATCACCGATTTTATCATTCCATTTTAGCTGAAACTCATATCCTTTATTTTCAGTTTTACCAACATTCATAATAGGTAAAACCATACCCAAAATTCCCGGCATATAATCTGGAGAAGAAAGAATATCTCGACGGTTTTCTTTAAAATAATCTAAAGAAATATTTAGTTTTTCATTCAGAATAGAAAAATCAATACCATAATTCTGCTTAACAGATTTTTCCCAAGTTACATCAGCATTCGATTTACTAGCCTCATAAGCACCCGGCTTCTTATTTCCAGCATTCGTACCGAAAAAATAGCCATCGTCATTCAAAATATAAGCGTCTGGAAGATACAAAAATCTATTATTTCCGTTATTATCATTACCTACCATACCTACAGAGGCACGTACTTTAAAGTAATTGATCACTTTCTTTAACGGCTTAAAAAAAGACTCTTCACTGACAATCCAACCAATAGAGCCAGCTGGGAACAAGCCATAACGTTTACCTGGAGCAAAATTCTCAGAACCATTATACCCCACGTTCATTTCAACCATATAACGTGTTTTCCAGTCATAAGTAGCACGCCCAACTAAACCGATATAGCTTCGGGGAATAGATTTAAATTCATCCGGATTACTATCCGGATAATATTTCATTGTTTGATTGTACATAGCCAAGGCTGAAACATGATGATCACCAAAATCACGCTTATAATTCATGGCGACCTCCATATACCAGTCTCTGCTCCGGCTTGTACTCTCCGAATATTGAAGATTGGTCTGATCTCCCACTTTACGCAAATTCACTGTACCATCTTCATTTACTATCGTCTCATAATGAGGATAAGAAGTTTTACGCAACTTTTTCAAAGTCACACCGCTATTATAAGATGCTTTTACATGTGCCTTCAAACCTTTAGTGATGAAGTTCAATTTCTGCTCCAGCATAATCAAAATTCAGGATATTCCCTGCTGAAGTGTTATATCCTTTTCCATAATATGGATAAAGTCCGTCTCTTACAGTACCCGGCAGACTAAATTCTTTTGTATCAGGCCATATCCATTTTCCATCCATAATACCTACCCCCGACATTGGAATAGCCCAATAAATATCACGGAACAATAATCCGATATCACTACTTCCTTCATAATTCGGCGTACGCTTATCATTAACACGGCGGATGATTACTGATGGACAGTAAAGTAGCAAAAAACGGTTGTCCGGTGGCAGCCCGCTGATTCAATACCGGAATTGCATAGTCATACAAGAAATCATCCTGCACTCCAAAGCTATTCACAACCTTATCAGCCGGATAGTCTTCTTGTGAAAACACTTCATCATAGCCGTTCGTCCGGAAGAAAGCGTTCATATTATCATACTGCCCTTCATGCGTCATAAAGAAAAGGTTGTAATAGCCGTTTTCTTTCAGTACGGTAGGCAGTCCCGAATAGCGGGGAATGACAGAGCCTTTCATCAGGTTCCGTTTCATCATAGCCGGAAAAGAATACAAGGTGGCATACAAACCATGGTTCGTATGGATTCCTG
>OLSX01002062.1_pt1 | contig 18345 bp, 10 predicted proteins | sample 1673141 | NCBI WGS metagenome assembly OLSX01 (sample SAMEA3136759, study PRJEB25190) | human gut metagenome | biome: human gut; feature: human-associated habitat; material: faeces | place: Austria | collected 2013
CAGCCTTTGGTTCCGTAATACTCTCCGGCTGTTTTTCGTCCGGGTTCTACCAAACCTTCGATCCATTCCAGATAAGCCTCTTCGCACTCCGGAAGTTGGGTAGGTCCGCAACCCCAGTACATCTCCTGAAGATTGATATTGCTTTGGAAGTTACCATTCCAGGGTGCTTTTTCAAAAGTATTCCATACACCTTGCAGATTGGAGGGTAATGTTCCCGGGCGGGAGGCGCTTATCAGCAGGTACCGGCTGAGGTTGAACCACAATACTTTGAGGGAAGCGTCGTCGGTAAATCCTTGCTGTAATTGCTTTACGCGTATATCGGTTGGTAATTTTTCGGAAGCGGTGTCACCGGAAAGGGTGAATTTAACACGGTTGTACAATGTCTGATAATCGGATATATGGGTGTGTTTGACTGTTTCGTAACCTTTAGTGATAGCACTTTTTATTATTTTCTCGGTTGTTTGACGAGGCTTTTCTCCTTTATAAAGCGGATATACGGGGGAATATTCGGTATCGACCGTATAAAAGACGGTAGCTTCGTCGGCTCCTTCGACTGTAATTTGCTGGTGTCCCACTTTGATACTTCCGCCTTGGTGAAGTACTTTCATACGGATGGTATAGCCCAGTCCGTTTCCTTGGATGATTCCGTTGAAAATGAGTTCATCCTTGCCTTCTGTTACTTTTTCGGGTTGATAAACAAGTGAATGGGAAAGGGAAAAGCTGATCTTCCCTTTTTGGTCGGCTGTGAAATGGAGTGCCATCAGTTTGTCGGGATAACTGCAAAAGTATTCGCGGTTGAACCGGACATCTCCTTGGGTATATTCGACGAACCCTCGGGAAGTAGACAGATCAATACCACGCAGATAATTCTGTACCGGCTGGTTTTTCTTTCCAAAGTCCACAAACAGGTTACCGACCATTGAAAAATAACCGTAGTTTGTATAGTCACCCACCATATAGAGACGGGAGAGAGAATCGGCTTCTGCAAAACGACGATCTGTGATGGACCGGCGGATAGCGGCAATCTTGTCTTTGCCTCCTTTGACAACTCCGTAATTGAAGTCGGGAACAGAGTGAGGGCCTCCCGTCCAGAATGTCTTTTCGGCTATGTCAAAGCGTTCTTTTTCTACGTCACCGTAAAAGGAAGCTCCCATATAGCCGTTGCCGATATGTAAAGCTTGTTCCGACCAGTTTCGGGCGGGATAAGTGAACCATAACGTTTCATTGGGGGATAAACGTTCTTTGATAGAGCCGGTTGCAAAAATAGGCAAACTGGCTGTTAGCAGGACGAATAGAAGGAGCTTGTGTTTCATTGTATCTCTATTTATTGAAAACTTTTTCGAAGAAAACCCGGGTTAGAATAAAAACGGATTCCAACCCGGGTATATTATGAATCGTATAAAAAAACGAAGTGTTTTTTTATTTCTTGATAATTCTAAAGCTTGCTGTTTCCGAGTCGCATTGCACTTTTACCACGTAATAACCGGTAGACAAGTTGTTGAGGTGGATGAAGCGTGTGCCGTCGGACAGGTTTTCTTGTTTTAATATCTGTCCCATCGTTCCGTAAACGGTAACTGTCAGATTGGTTTCGTCATTGCCATTGAGGTTGACGAACAGCTCGTCTTCAACCAGTGTAGGATATACGGATATATTGCCACTGGATTGGGTAGTGCTGATTCCTGTTCCTTGATAAGTAGAATCATAGAATTCACGAATTAATCCGTAAGCTTCTTCTTCCATGCCGGCATCTTGGCCTAATGCCCAGATTCCGATACCTTTGAAACCGCCTTTGATGGTATAATCGTATTTCAGGCGAAGGCTCTGGAGGTCTTCCGTATAGGCCGTCATATTGGCACCGTCTTCATCGGTGTACTTGTAAACATTACCTTTGGCTGCATCGTCCCAAGTGATGTTATTGTCTTTAGAATATTTGGGCACATCACCTAAAGTGGCTGTACCGACTTTGGAACCGTTCTTATAAAGATTGCCGTAATAAGGCCATGCGATGACGATATCGGATGCCGGGATATTGATATCCAGCCAGAATTGTTTGATTCTTCTTTGCGCATCGTTCAACGGGCAGGTAAAAGTTTGCCCGATGTTGTACATCATGATGGTCAGATAGTCGGCACTTTGGAGCATGCCTTTGAAGTCCCATTCGTTACTTTCATTGCCCGGGTAGGTAGCTACGGAGAGCTCGAAATCCGGATTGATCTTATCCAATTCCTCTTTGATGTATTTGATCAGTTCATTGTATTTAGCACCGTGATTGGGCACAGAGTTATAAAACTCTTCAATATCCATGTTGATACCGTCCAGATTGTATTTGTCTGTAAACTTGGCGATGGCGGCAGCAGCCGTACGCATTTTCTGGGAATCTCCGAATAGATCTACATAGAAGGCGGTGTTTCCTCCGTCGCGCACATTACCGGTGATGGCGGCAAGTACTTTCACACCGTTTTTGTGTGCGTCATTGATAAAATCGATCCACGGCCATTTCAAGTCGATACCTTTATCCTCGAAAGTCGGAGTATAGTTGCCTTTGTCGATTTCAAAACCGATGGGAGCCACATGAGTAAGTCCTTTCCAGTCTACCTTGTCGATGGTGGTAACACTGAACCAGGGGAACCAGCCGAAAACGATTTTATTATTGTAATCTTTACATTTTTGCGTATAGGCAGCCTCATCCAGTTCATTGATCTGACGGATGGTCATATCACCATTGGGATTCGGGTTTTCGGGAGTGATGCTGTTACCGTTGCTGAAATACAGTTTGGTGATTTGGCCGTCCAGTTTACCACCATCGGTTGCAGTCGGTTTTAATCGAATGGCAACGATAAAGAAGTTATTACCAACGAGAAGCGCTTGTTTTCCGGCATTTACTTCGTCACGCAGTTCTAACTTACCGTTTCCCGGACGGAGTGCTTGATAGTTCATCGTGAACGATTCGTCTGTGATTTGGGCTTTGTCACCGGCATAATATACGTTAATGCTGGCAATATCGGTAAGTTTGGTAGTACCGTCCAAAGAAATGTCCAGTCCGCTAAGTGAAAGTTCACCGGCACCGACTGTATTGATTTTTAAAGTAAGCAATTCGATATTTTCCTCTTTAGCATAAGCATTACCGGTTTTTTGAGAAACCATGGCACTTTCGATTGTCATTTCTCCTACTTCTTCGAATATTTTCAGGTCGATGTCCTTAATTTCCGCTTCCGTTGTTTTGAAAGTGGCCGGATAAGCACCTTGCAGATCGGGAACAGTCGTTTCGGAAACATTCTGGAAATCGTAGTAAGCTACTAAATTAGCTTTTTCCGGGTGAGAATCGAGCACTTTATAACTTTTCCATTTAGAGATCGTTTCCAGATCCAAGGCTTTATTCCATATTCTGACCTCGTCATAACAGGCAAGAGAAGCACCGCCCAATACGAAAGAAGCATCGATATCACCGGTGGTCGGTTTAAAGAATGCATTGGAGAAAGCCTGGCGGATGCCGTCGATATAGAGAATGATGACTCCCTCATCGGTACTTGTTTTGGTTCCGTCGTAGACTAAGGCGATGTGATGCCAGCCGCTTTTCGGATAACATCCGGCAGAAGTTTGTGCATAAGCACCGTCTGCTCCGTTGGCTTGCATTACATAGATCTGCCCGCTTTTCTCTACCTGTACTTTGATACGGTTACGTTCGTCGGGTTGTTCTTTCTTGAAAATAATGAAACGGTCGTCCAGATCATCCAGGGTTATATTTACCCATGATTCGATGGTATAGGCACCTGCTTTGTTGAGTTGTGTTATATCTCCGCAATCCAGATAAGCATCACCGGAATTAACGTTCAGTTTAAAACCTTTGTTTCCCGTTGTTTGTGCGGCTGCACTGAGAAAGCCTAACAAGGCAAATAGACATAAAAATAGATTCTTTTTCATTGTTCTTTTATTATTAAGTTACACAAAGTTTATTCTTGAGGTTTGTTGGGGTCATAAATCTCGAATACGCCCGATTCGATGGTGGGGCTGTCTACTACCAGATCGTCGGTGGCGATGGCTTTCACTACCAAGCGGTATTTTCCACCGGCTACGATGGGGTCACCGTCGAAATCGGTAGTGATGCTCTCGTCGAAGCGGAACGAACACTGGTTCTTAAATTCTTTCTGGTCGGGATCTTTCTGGAGACGGCTTATCTGAAAAGCCTTGTCGGTGTGCTCCATCGCGTCTTCGGCATAGAGCGTACTTTTCTCTTTGATTATCCAGAAGTTGATATTCTGTACGCGGGTGGTATCGCCTTTGAAGAAATAGGTGACTTTGATGTCAGATAGTTTGCTTTCTTTACCAACCTCCCAGGTGCGTACGTTCCATACGTAGAGATAGCTGTCCTTTTTCGAAAAGTCATCCTCGTCTTTATCGCAGGCTACAAAAGAAAAAGTGATCAGAAAGAGTATTAATTTTACGGTTGCTTTCATCTTGCTATTATTTTTGAGTGGTTTCATATCCCGGGTTCTGCTCTAAATTTGAATTTTTGATAATTTCTGTTTGAGGAATGGGGCAAAGGTTGTGCGCTTCGCTCACATATTCGCCACCTTTGGAGTTGATCTCCTTACTGACTCTTTTTACGGTCTCTACGAGTATTCCCCATCGTACAAGGTCGAACCGGCGGTGTCCTTCATAGCAGAGTTCGCGGGCGCGCTCATCTTGGATAAGGGATTGGAACTGCTTGTAATTCAGATCCTCCACTTCGTCTATACCGGCTCGTAGACGGATCTCATTTACGGCATCGTAGGCCTCTTCGGTAGGGGCGCCTTTCCATTCGTTCAGTGCTTCAGCATACATCAAGAGAACATCGGCATAACGAAATACGGGGAAATTTAAACCGTCATGGTCGAGCATCTGCTTGCCGGTTCTGTCCCAATATTTGATAACAGCGATGCGGCTGTCCTTGAAAGGTTGCCCGCGCCACGTTTTGGCCAGATTGTGTTCGAGACGTAAATCCCATTCGTCGTATTTATTATAGAAGGATGTTGGGGCGGAGCTGCCTCCCAGTCCGTTGAATTTGTCCCATTCCTCTTTGCTCGGGCCCAAATACCACAACATGCGGGCTGAGAAGTCGGTATAATCGGCATTGAATTGTATGGAGAAAATGTGTTCCTGTTCATTTTCAAAAGCCTGGGAGAAGATGTCGCTGTAATTGTCGAATAATTTGTATTTATTCAATCCCATGACTTCTTCGCATGCACCTGCCGCTTTTTCCCACTGTTTTTGTAATAGATACATTTTCGCTAATAAGGTATAGGAGGCACCTTTACTGATTCTGGCTACAACGGTGGGGTTCTTTTCCAATAGTGGAGACACCTCTTCGAGTTAGTCAATGATGAACTTGGCCAGTTCATCCTTTGTAGCCCTTTTTACGTTCTTCACCTGATCCAATGAGGTGATTTCATCTTGTAGCAACGGCACGCCTCCCCAGTATGTCAATGCGTGATAGTAATAGAAAGCGCGCAGGCAACGGGCTTCTGATAACAGAAGAATACGTTTGTTTTCATCGAACGTTGATTCTTTTATGCGGCTTATGGCTGTGTTACAGGCACCGATAGCCTGATAAGTGGTAAGCCACCAGTCACTCCATCTGTTTTCGCCCGAAGTCCATTGATAATTGGCGGAACCGCCCGCACTACCGGATATATCGGTGCCTTCGAAAGCGAAACACCATCTGTCCTGGCTATAATAGCCGGTTCCGTAAAGGAAGCTGTAACATCCGGCTACGGCAGCTTCGGCTCCGTCTACCGTTTCAAATAGTTTATCGACACTCAGTTGTGATATCGGTGTTTTGTTCAGCATATCCAGACACGAACTTAACGTCACTGTCAGGGTGCATAATACCATTATTTTTAATCTTTTCATGATTCTTTTCATTATAGTGTAATCTTAAAACCAAAAGTATACGTTCTTGCCGATGGGTATGCGGTGAAGTCCATACCCCGGAGTACATTTGCCGAATAAACTTTATATCCACCTTCCTTTCCCGTATTTACTTCCGGGTCGTATCCTTTATAAGAGGTAAATGTGAACAAGTTAGTTCCGGTAACGTAGCATTGCATATCCTGAATTACTTTATTTTTCTTCCAGCTCTTCACCGGGAAATTGTAATACAGGCTGATGCTCTTAATCTTCAGATGTGAACCGTCATGAATCATATAAGTGGAGGGCTGGTATTCGTCATTGGAATAGAGCTTGGGATAAGCCGCACGCGGATTGTCGAGCGACCAGAAATCCTTTATCCGCTTATATTGGTTTACGAACCGGGGATCGACTGTGGCATACAGGAAGTCACCGCCGGCCAATATATCGTTGCCATAGGTTCCTTGCAGGAATATGCTTAAGGTGAAATTCTTGTAGGTGAAAGTATTGTTGATACCTCCGAAAAAGTCGGGGTTCGGGTCACCGATGGTGGTCTGGTCTTCAATCGATACGACACCGTCGCCATTGATATCCCGGTATATTTTCTGTCCGAGAGAGGCTGTCGGTTCATTTCCGGCATCGATCTGTTCGCGAGAATGGTAGATACCGTCCATGATATAGCCATAGAATACACCGACAGGTTGACCTACTTTCAGCCAGGAATAAGGATGGGTTCCCAAGCCCGGGCGGAAGGTGTATTCGAAGTCTTTATCCGGTCCCATGGCAAGCACTTCATTCTTATTGGTCGAGATGTTGAATTCGGTAGACCATGTGAAATCTTTCGTCATGATATTGGTAGTACGGATCATTAATTCCACACCGCGGTTTGAAATCTTTCCTACGTTCATAAAGCCGTTCTTGAAGCCCGAAACATAAGGGAATTCCACATCCAGCAAGAGATCTTTGGTTCTTTTGGAATAGAAATCGAGTTCTACGTTCAGGCGTGAATTGAAGAAAGAGGCCTCGATACCGAAATCGACTTGGGCGGTTGTTTCCCATTTCAGTTTGTCGTTACCCAAACGGTCGGGGACGTAGCCGATTTGCGGAATTTCTCCTAACATGACATTCTGTTGTCTCATCAGAGGCAAGGTCTGATACAGGGCAATATCCTGGTTTCCGGAGAGACCGTAACTCAGTCTTACTTTTAAGTTGTTCAGTTTAGTGAAACGTTTCATGAATTTCTCTTCCGAGATTCTCCAGCCTAAGGCTGCCGAAGGGAAGAATGCGAATTGGTTGTCCTTGCCCAGACGTGACGAACCGTCATATCTGCCTGTAAGGGTAATCAGATAGCGGTCGCGGATGGAATAGTTGATTCGTCCTAAATAAGAGATGATGGCCCATTCGGAAGCCGAGCTTCCTATCTGACGGGTTTTGGTTTCGGCATCGGAGAGATTATTCCAGTCGAGCAGGTCGTTGGTGAAGTTCTTTCCGAAGAGATCCAATCCTTCGTTGCGTCCGAATTGGAGCGTATATCCTCCCAAAACAGTGAGGTGATGGCCTTCCACTATCTCTTTCATATAGTTGGCTGTGTTTTCCCACAAGATGGAATATCCTTCCGACTGGTTGATCCGTGCTTCGCCTTTGGTTTTATTCTGCATCATGGTAGGTAGAGATCCGGGCTTATATTCACTCGTCTTGGCGGTACTGGCATTCAGACCTAAGGAGGTTTTGAACTTTAATCCCTTAATAGGCTCCCAGTCTCCGAAAACACCGAGGTATACGGTAGTCGACTTTTCTTCTTTTTTGCGGAGATTGAGTTGGGCAACTACGTTATCGATTTTATTGCTCACTACACGTGAAGGGCTGTCGGCGGCATATGAACCGTCTTCGTTATAGATAGGCATGGTCGGCGGAGTTGCCAAAGCGGAACTTTGGTAGTCGAAACCTCCCAGGCTTACCAGATTGGGCTTTCGGGCAGAATGCGAGAACTGGAAATTGGCACCGATATTTACTTTGTTACCGATCTTCCTGTCCAAATTAAGACGGGTCTGATAGCGTCTGATTCCCGATTTTTTGATTACACCTTCCTGATCGAACATGCTTAATGACAGATAATAGCGGGTGTCTTTGTTACCTCCCGAAGCGGCTACCTGATAATTCTGCATCAATGCTGTCTGGAGAATTTCGTCTTGCCAGTCGGTTCCTTTTTCATAGATGCTGGGGTTTTCGATAGACGGTTCCTGGCCGGCGGCGACATCCTGTTGGTTTAACATCTCGGCATATTCGCGGGCATTGAGCATTTCCAGGCGTTTGGCAACCTGCTGAACGCCTACATAGGCATTGACTGTGACGCTGTTGCCTCCTTCTGTTCCTCTTTTCGTAGTGATGATAACTACCCCGTTGGCACCTCTGGCACCATAAATGGAGGTGGCGGCAGCATCTTTCAGGATTTCTATCGATTCTATATCGTTCGGGTCGATCAGGTTCAGATCGCCTGCACCGATAAATCCGTCTACCACATACAACGGCTGGTTACTTGCCGAGATGGAGTTACCGCCACGGATAAGGATGTTAGTTGCCGCACCCGGTTCGCCGGAAGTATTGGTAACGTGTACACCCGATACTTTACCGGTAAGTGCCTGATCGAGACGTACGGTCGGGATATTGTTTATATCTTTCCCTCCCAAGCGGGCAACAGCACCTGTCAGGTCTTTTTTTCTCATGACTCCATAGCCGATTGCCACTACTTCATTGAGCATCTGGCTGTCTTCTTCCATCAGAACGTTGATAACCGCTTTGTCCTTCGTTCTTACTTCTTTCTGCTTATAACCGATGTAAGAGAACTGGAGTACGGAGTTTTTGTCTTTTAACTGGATGGAATAGTTACCGTCCATATCGGTGGTCGCACCTTCATTACCGTTTTTAACCCGGATGGTGACACCGACAAGCGGTTCGTCCATGGCATCTGTAATTTTTCCTTTGATGATGACGGGCTTACTTGCAACGGCTTGTTGCAGAGTAATGATGACTGATTTGGACTGTATGCTAAAACTCAGTCCTCTCGGTGCAAGAACCGTTTTGAGAATCTCCGTCAGGCTTCGATCCTGTACAGATACGGTAATGTCCTTCCGATTGTCCACCACTCCTTCGCGATACGAAAAATAGTAATCCGTTTTGTGTTGGATTTCTTCGAAGAACTGCTTGAGTGTGACATTGCTAAGCGAAAGAGAGAGCTTCGGCTCCGGTGCATTCTGAAGATTCTGGGCATTCAGAATGCCCATGAATCCGTTCATTAGTAATAAAAAGAATATGATACGAAATTTTTCTGTGATCATGGCTGTTTTAAAGTATTTCATTCTTTAAGGTGTTTTTTACTTATTGGTTTGAAGTTTTCTTTTTCTTTTTTTCCTTGTCCGTTCTATAAGTAGTACACATATTTATTCTTTTTGTAACATTTGTTTTTTTATGTTTTATAGCAGGTTATTTCTTTTCTCCCTCGGCAGCCCTTTTTTTCAAGGCATCGATGGTTATATCGATCAGCCGGCCTGCTTGTTCTTGCCCTTTGTAGGCGGCTACACGAAGCATTGAAGCATTTTTGGGGATAGAAAGAGTGTCTGTATACATATTGGAATAGATATCGGGGATGGTATTGTCGAATGTATAGAACAGGCTTAATCCTTCTATTTCTGTCTTCATTGCTATTTTCAGTTGGCGCTCTTTATCCCAATGGGGATAAATGATAGGATCGTAGATGCTGCGGGCATAATTGACGCCGGATCGGTCGAAACGTTCGAACTGTTGCTCCACCCTGTTTACAAAGAACTTCCAGTTGCGCAACCGGGCATCGGTCCACAGGGTTTCCGATATCGCCAGGGCACGGGGCCAGATCATATATTCCACTTGCCGGTAGTGGGGGACGGATTCCGTCCAGAGATTTCCTTGCCCGCCCATGATCAGGGAAGCGTCCACACTATCGGGAATGAGTTGATATTTGTAACAGTCCTGTAGGCGCAGCATGGAATAGGTGTTTGGTTCGACTGTCGGATCTCCCTGATAAAAGTCCAGATAGCAATGGTCGGTTGGGGTCATGATGACGGAATGTCCTTGCTTGGCAGCTTCTATACCTCCTTTCATACCTCTCCACGACATGACGATAGTTTCCGGTGCCAAGCCGCCTTCTAATATTTCATCCCATCCGATAACCTGTTTCCCTCTTTTTTGAACCATCGCGGCCACACGTTTCACAAAGTAGCTTTGCAGTTCTTCCAGGTTTTTAAGATGTTCTTTCTGCATACGCATTTTGCATTTGGAACACTTCTCCCAAAATCCTTTATAGCATTCGTCACCGCCGATATGGATATAAGGAGAAGGGAAGAGGCGGGCGACTTCGGCGAATACGCTGTCCAGCACTTCAAATGTCTGTTCATTGCCGGCACACAGGGAGTTTTCTATTTTGGTATAGAAAGTGTTGCCTACATTGACGTGGAACGGTCCTCCCGTACAGGATATTTCCGGATAGGCCGACAGGGCTGCCATGCTGTGTCCGGGAATATCTATTTCGGGCACGATGGTTACATAGCGCTGTTGTGCATATTCTACAATTTCCCGGATATCTTCTGTTGTGTAATATCCTCCGTAACTCAGGGAGTCGGTCGGCAGTTGCGGTTCCCGCTCCCACCAATTACCTACGCGGGGCGCTCTCCATGCACCGATGGCAGTGAGTCTGGGCAGTGATTTTACTTCTAATCTCCATCCTTGATCATCGGTCAGATGCCAATGGAATACATTGTATTTGTATTCGGCCATCTGGTCGATGAATTTCTTTACTTCCTGCTTGGTGAAGAAATGCCGGCTGACGTCGAGCATCAGTCCCCGCCATGCAAATTGGGGTTTATCAGTGACTTCTATGCAGTTAATACTCCAGGTGGCGTCTGCCTGTACCGTTTTCGACTTTATTTCCGGCGGGAGTAACTGAAGTACGGATTGTATACCGTTGAATATTCCGTGATGCTTGTATGCGCTCAAAATCAGTTGATCTGACGATATCGAGAGCTGATATCCCTCCTCACCCAGTTCTTTGTGTTCGCCTAACTGGAAAATAATCGTACCGGAGTTGTTTACCGGCAGGGAAAAGCCTGTGGCGTCACTGATTTCTTCATTGAAGTAGTTTGCTAAGGCCGTCATTTCCGGATCGGACTTGTCTATGCCGATGCTGCTTTGCCCGGTTATGTAGAAGGTACCCGGTTTCAGTTCGTACGTACTCGGCAGAGGAATAATCCCAATGGATTCGTTGGATATGCTATTCTCCGGTTGGGTACAACTGACTGCACATCCGAACAGAAGGAGAAGAGCGAAATGATTGATGATCTTCATTTACTTGTTTTTTTAGATATGTATTTGGCTTTGCCTGTTGTCATATATTCCCATACACCTGTTACCCATGAGTCTACCCGGGCTTTTTCTACGGGGGTACTTGCAGCCGCTTGTGCTTTATGTACCAATTTTTCCAGTTCTTCCATCACTTTGTCCGTACCGAGGTATTCCCAGGCGATGGACTCCGTCTGGTGAAATTGTGCGTCTTTGGTCTGGATATCCGACGGATAGTTTTTCGAATCGCTATAAACGCTTTCTATCTTGTCATAGAAATCCGACATCGGTTTGGCTGCTTTGCCGAAATAAGAGGTAAAGAACTCGTCGATCAGTTCGTCCGGGTCTAATGATGGATTATCATATAGTTTCATGGTGATGTAGAAATCCAGTTGTTCGCCGATACCGCACAGGAAGATTCCCCGTACCTTATCTTTTGCATACATTTTTATTTGTCCGGCTACTTCATGGATACTGAACCCCGGGAATACATGGAAGTTTTGTACCAGACCGCGTTCGGTTGGAAAGCACAAGTAATTCCACAGGTAGACAGGGCGGCCGCTCTTTTTACTCTCTTCTATCCATTTCTTGTAATAATCTACTTCATTCTCTTTCATTTTCGGTGCCCAGTAATTTCTTGGATGCAGACAGGGAGCTACCGATATATTGTCTTCCAGTGTCATGTCTTCCGGCATATAGGCATACACATGATAAGCTAAAGCCGATATTTTTTTGTTTGGATGTGTTTTCTTAACCTCTTTGGCCACGTTGTTAATAAAAGTCCAGAGATAATGAGTGGCGGTACCGCAGTTGAAATGCTCTCCACGGATGTTGTCTTTATCGATTGCCAACTGCCGGGTGCACTCTTCGCATTGGCACCAGTTTGCGTTATCCAACGGAACGATTGCAAAATAATCTCCTAAAGCGATTTGTTCACCTTTCAAAGGTTTACCGTCAAAATAGTCGCGGGCATCTTGGGCCACTTGCTCGATGAATGCCCGGTTGGTATAGCAGAACTGACGTTCGTGAGGGCCACCCGTACGTCCTGCTGCGAAGTATTCGGGATGATAGCTTTCGAATAATTCCGGCCGTTCCGGATTCTTTTGCAGGAAGCGGTCCTGATAGGCAGTGAAAGCATGGTTGGCTGCCCACTTTTCACCACCGAACCGGATGCGTCTGAGAAATAGCTGTAAATTTTCCGAAGTTGCGTTGAAATATTGTTCTTTCATCATCGGCCAATCGAAAGAATAACTGCCGTCTCTGTATTTGAGAACGGGCGCACGCATTATTCTGACAGGTGAGAGTTTTAAGTTTTTCTGTTTTGGAACGATGATATTCAGTGAATCGGGACCGTAGAAACGGATACCCAAGTAGTTCTCCAAGAAGTCATACACGGCATAGCAGGTGCCCTGCGCATCATAAATAGACGGAAGGGTGAGTTCGGCAGTAGCTGACGGATCACCAGTGGATTGGGAATAATTGATTTTCGTCCGGTCTTTCGAAGGAGTGATACCGTTATTGTCACGTCCGCCGTCTGTGTCGAAGTTTTCGTCCTGTCCCATGAGCGTAATTGTCTCCGGAGTGATCTCTATAAGATATTCTTGCTCCTTGAAACGAACTTTTTCCGTATATTTACTACCGCCTACAAAGATGATTTTCGACGGCTGTTGGGGAACTTCGCTGACTATAGGCAGATGAATATCCAGAGATTGTTTGATGAAATGTTGCAGTTCATGCGCTGCAAGTATTGCCGAAGGAGACGGTTGCTCGCCGGTCACTATAAATGTCCGGTCTTTTTCTATGACAAAAGCTTTCTTGGCCGAACAGAGAACCGGCATCATTAATAGCGTAATATACAATATAAATTTCTTCATAAGCATTTTTTGTTTAAAAAAGGGTATGACAATGGCTTGGAACCAACCTGCGAAGGTTCCCTCTTGAGTTTTTTAAAACGAATCGGATGTAAGAAAAAGGACAAAAAAGTAACGGACAAAAGAGATTATAATATCTTTTGCAACATTAGTAAGTTGTTAAGAATGAGTGGATTTAATTTGTATTTTTCATGCGCTTTTCTGTTTTTTTAGATTATATATATGTCATTGTTTTCTATCTTGAATTTCAGGTTATAGTGTATACGCAATATATTCATCATCTCTTGTATGGAAATCAGTTTAAATTGTCCGGTGAACTTATCGTTCACAAGATTTTCTTTATCATAGTGTATAGTGACCCCATACCATCTTTCCATACGTTTGAAAACTTCCGTCAACGGTACGGCATTGAATGCCAGTATGCCTTGTTTCCATGCCAGTTCCGAATCCTCCTCCATAATGGAAATGTTACCTTTCTGCTCATTTCTGGAATAGACGAATTTTTGTGACGGGGTCAGATAAACAGGTTTGGACGGATAACCGTTCATGGTCAGTTTGACTTTTCCTTCTATAAGCGCCGTTTCTACAATGTTTTCATCGTTGTAAACAGAAACATTGAAAGAAGTCCCCAATACTTCCACATCGAAAACGGAGGTCTTTACGATAAACGGTTTTTCTTTATTGGGAGTAACTTCAAAGAATGCTTCTCCTTCAAGGGACACCTCTCTCAATTTCCCGTTAAATTCGGGGGTATACGTTAATTTAGACTCACTGTTCAGATGAACGATTGTCCCGTCCGGTAACGTGATACCGGCACGTTGTCCTCTGTTGACGGATACGATATTGGGTATTTGTTTATAATGGTCCATCTCACGGTAGAGATAAACGGTGGAGAAAATCAGGATCGGTATCAGCAGAGAAGCGGCAACGGTAGATACCCGTTTCAGCCACATCCGTCTGAGATCTTTCTTTATCTCTTCGTCAATGCGTCTGCGGGTACGCTCTTTAGCGCTGGGAGGCATAACGTGAATATTCATGTCTTTCTGCCAGCAGTCATCGAGCATATTCGGGATACTTCTGTCGGAATCATCCTGAATCTTTTGCTGTAGCTCCTTGTATTCTTCTTCGTTGATGCTACCGTGAATATATTTTTCGAGTATATTATTATTTTTCTCCATAATCGATCCTGTCCGTTTATAGGTAGTACACAGAAACGGCAAACCTGTAACATGCGTACTTCCTGTTATTAATATTTTTTAAGTATTACCATTAATTCATGAAAAGAATAGCAAAGCAAAGGCCTGTCTTGATGAGCTCTTCTCTGAGTACTTTGAGTGCACTGCTTAGCTGATTTCTCACAGACTGCTCGGAGATGTCGAGCTTTAGAGCGATCTCCTGGCTGGATAGCCCTTCTTCCCTGCTCATTTCAAATATCATTCTTTGCCGTTTGCTCAGTTTGTCTTTCGCCTGAAGAATCTGTTCGTTCAGTTCATGAAAGTTAAAGTCGTTCTCGGTAGTGTTTGCACCCTCTTCGGCAGCGTCCAGTTGTGCAGTATATTCGTCATAAGAGAGCAGGGTAAGCCTGTTTCTGAGATCATTCAGAAATTTGTTTTTGGCAATGGTGAAGAGGAAAGAACGAAAAGAATATTCGGGCGACAGATGTTCTCGCATTTGCCAGATTTTCAGGAAAACCTCCTGAACAATCTCTTCCGCCATTTCGGACGAATGTGTCAGGTTATAGGCAAAGCCATACAATCTGTCGGCATAAAGATCGTATAGTTTGTTGAAGTCGGCATGCGATCCTTTTCGGAGACCTAAAATGTATTTTTCATCCATAAAGAAGAGGTGTTTTTAATAGTGGTGCCAAAGTTAGAGAAATATATGATAAAGAGAATTGATTCGATTGAAAAATATTAGGCGGGTATATTTTACAAATAAAAAAAGGTATGTCCGGTCATTGTAGGGCATACCTTTCTCAAAACACGTATGGAATCTATCTATTGCACTTCAAAGATAGACGTTATTATATTTTCTCTAACACAAATATAGTGACTTTTGTGTGTATAGTTTGCCTTTTCCCGATTTTCTGTTCAAAAAGGCTGGAATTTTGAGTGTTTCTCATGTTGGGAAGATGGATATGGTCAAGCAATTAATAAGCTGATGTCGGTCAAGTATAATAATGAATAGAGAAGGATAGATATTCTTGTATTGTTGAAAATCGATTTCTTAATATGCAAAACATGGGGATGTTTTATACCACAACATCCCCATGTTCAGAATCACAACATCCCCATGTTTTGGCCAAAGACATCCGGATGTTGTGATAAAGTATCTTTTGTATGGTTATAATGGATCTTTGATCATTTTCTGTACCAGTTCCGGGTTGTTTGTCGTGATGTAATCGGCACCGTGATCGATACACCATTGTATTTCTTCGGGTTCGCTTACCGTCCAGATATTGACTTCGAGTCCTGAATCATGGAGTTGCTTTATCCATTCAGGATTCTTTTTGAATACGTTGATGTGATAGTCGGCTCCTGTTCCTCCGATTTTCTTTAATACGTCCGGTGCTACGCCGTTCAGATAGAGAATCGGGCAGTTGGTCTGTTTCACAAGTTCATCGAAAGCATTTCTGGAAAAAGTAATGTAGGAGGTTCTTGTTTCCAGTTCTTTGGCTTTTACCAGGTCGAGTATCATTTTTACGGCTTCTTTTTCATGTTCCCTGTTTTTATGGGGTTTTATTTCCAATACCAAGTCTATCGTAAGGCGTTTGGCAACGTCGAGAAACTGATCCAATGACGGTAGGTATTCTCCGTTTTTCAATTTCTGATTCAGAATGGTGTCGGATGACGTGGTTTCTATTACGTAACCGTTTATATGATCGTCATGGTTTACTACCAGTTTTTTATCGGCTGTCAGCCATACGTCGAATTCGCATGCGTCGCATTGGATGGAGTCGGCTTTTATCAAGGCACGGATGGAGTTCTGGGCCGAGCCTTCGATGTCCCAATATCCCCGGTGAGCCACTATTTTGGGTTGGGCATTTACGGTAAGAGTTACGAGGATTCCCATCAGACAGATGAATACAAGTTTTCTTTTCATGATATACTGAATTTTGAAGTTATTTTTCGAGTGAGATAATTACACTTCCGGGAGAATGGCAGGAAAGGCGGAGTGAGTCTTTCTTCTTTTTGATTTTCGCATGGGAAGTATTTTCTATGATGCTAACTTTTCCATAGGTTGAATTTGGAGGGAGAGAGAGCCGGAAACTGCCTTTGACGGGATTGCTGAAAAAGATGACCCTTTTCCCGTTGATGAATCCGTCGTAAGCAAATGCAGACCCTGTATCGAGCAACGGGGTGGCGATCCAGGTGTATACCCCGCTCCACGAATCATGATGACCGATGGTTCGGAGGGTATTTCCGATGAGCTTGTGATAACATTTAGTCCAGGAATTACCTATGAAAATCACGTCATCATCGGGGAGCTCATCATGTGTTCCCAATCCGCGGTGAAGGAGGAAAGAGGATTGAAAATACGAATCGCCTTTTTCGATGAACCGGTTGAACCGGGGGAAATCTTGCTTTTTAAATCGGTTTGTCTGGTGTATGTTGGTCCAGAAAGGATACTTTCCTAAGGGGGTGAGAAGCTGGTTTTCATCTTTGAACATGGATTGCATTCCGTAATATTTGGTTATTATGACGGGAGTCCGGTTGATGTAGTCGTGAGATAAATCGACCTGGATGCTGTTGCCCCTTATCGTGTAATTTACGTTCTCAATACATAGCGTATCGGTAAAATAGGTCTTATCTCCGGTCTGTTCTGCGCTTAGAGGATTGAATATCCGGTTTTTTACTTCCAACTTTATTATTTGTGCTTTCAAGAGGGTGTCGGAGGAAATGCTTTGTCCGTCGGCATAGAGTTTTATCGAGAAAGTCTCGGCTGTTTGGGTCTTTTCGTCCGTAAACAGATGGTTGCCGCCACACCAACCGCCGCCCCGGATCTCAAATGGGCCGATATTGTCACTGTATGCTTCATTTACGACCGTAGTACCGGTAGTGCCGGAGGTGACGGAAACACGGTAAAAAGTGAATAAATCATTTGCCATGCACTTTTTGAACCAATAGTTTATTTCGTGATGATCGTCGATTTGAGAAGACACATACACATTCTCTCCTGCTTTTCTGATCGTGCAGAGTCCGTTGTGAGACTGCATCGACAGGGGGGAAAGCAAAAAGAAAATGAGTATGAGCCTGTTCATAGCTTTATTTATTAGGTCGATGATTTAATCTATTCGGTTAGCGTCTTCTCTATTTTGTCAGTGCCTTTATGCTTCTGCGGGCAACGATGTGGCGCGCCAGCCGATCCATAATCTTTTTATCTTCCGGCGAGGAGGAATGGTATAAATCCAATAGCCCTTTGCTGCCGGTGTAGTAGGCTATAGCCGAAGTCTCAAAAACATTGTGGTCTTCGAATGCCTTGATATATGCAAGCATCCTGTCATAAGAAGAATCCTCACAGTCATAAAGGGCCTTGCTGTCGCATTCGAATTCCATAGCCATGCCGTGACGCAGGGCGAGTTCACAGGCTTCGTCCAGACGCGAATCGGGGATGTCTTTTGTAAAGAAATGATTGGGCTGCTGATAGGCGATGTCGAATCCTAATTCTTTCCACTGATCGTATCCTTTCGCTTTCCAATAAGGAATCCAGACAAATTCCTTTTTCTTGGCATGGATGTACTGACTTACGTATTTCGGGAGATCTTTGCAAGTGGCAATATCCTCGTCCACCCAATAGAAACCGGATAATTCCAGATTCTTATATTTGGCCTTTTTGAAGCGGCTCATCAATTGGTCTATGTACCATTGGGCAGCTTTTATCTGATCGGCTTGCCGGTTGAAATCAAGGGGAGTTCCGTCTATCGATCCCCAGTCTTTTTGTTTGGACAGGGGAATGGCGACTCCTAAAACAACCTTATGCTTGAAGCGGGGTTTCCCAATCTCTTTTTTCTCTTGTTCGATGCATTGATCGAGAGCGTCCAGTGCTTTCCCTTTTTCAAAGATTCTGTCGAGAAGCCATTCCCATTCCGTTTTCCGTGCCTGTTTTTTGGTATATCCGTAGGCATAAGTGGAGCCTTTGCCATCGGCAAACTCGAGGAATAAAAAGCCGTCGAACAGCCATTCTTTTGTACCGTCGGCAAACTGGTGGGTGACGTATGGGA
>OLSX01002065.1_pt1 | contig 18335 bp, 15 predicted proteins | sample 1673141 | NCBI WGS metagenome assembly OLSX01 (sample SAMEA3136759, study PRJEB25190) | human gut metagenome | biome: human gut; feature: human-associated habitat; material: faeces | place: Austria | collected 2013
CCGCCCCCGCCCCGCCGCCGCAAGCCCTCTGTCGGCAGAGCCGCGCATGGAGCGCCGTCCGGAAGCCGGAAGGTTTGGAACAACTCACAATTACGAAGGGGCCGGACGGCATGGTATGATGGTCCCCGTTCTCCTTTCGGGGAGAAGAAAGGAGAAAATGATATGCCGCAAAACAAACGAGAGAGTCTGATCTACACGGTGCTGATGTGCTTTGTCATGGTGCTGTGGATGAGCCTTTACAACGCGGCCCTCCGGCACGGCGGACCGGGCCTGCCGGCACTCACCGCCGGGTGGCTGGGCTTCCCCTTCGCCTATGTGTTCGCCATGTGCTGCGACTGGTTCCTGGTGTCCCGGCTGGCCAAGGGCTTCGCCTTCCGCTTCCTGGTCAGGCCCCGGGACAGCGCGCTGAAAAAGGTGCTCTGCATCTCCTGCTGCATGGTGGTGCCCATGGTGCTGCTCATGAGCCTGTACGGCGCCTGCGAGGGGGCGGTGCACACCGGCGCCTGGGGCAGCGTGCCCCTGGCGTGGCTGGTCAACATCCCCCGCAATTTTATCATGGCCCTGCCCTTCCAGCTGCTCATCGCCGGCCCGCTGGTGCGGAAGGTGTTCCGCGCCGTCTTCCCCGAGGGCACGGTTGCGGCGTGAGTGTTTTCGAAAGTTTTTTTACTTTCAAAAGGCTTCCCAAATCCGGCAAAGGGGCGTAGGATAGCCCACGCGAAATCGAGGTGATGTGTGTTTGCTGGAAGCATTCAAGGAATCTCTGGTCAGTGAGCTGGGCAACAAGACCGCCTTCACCATCCCGGTGCTGGGCGGCATCCCGGTGGCCGACTCGGTGGTGGTGTCGTGGATCATCATGGCGCTGCTGACGGTGCTCTCCCTGGTGCTGACCCGGAAGCTGAGCGTGCGCAGCCCCGGCAGGGTGCAGGCCGCGCTGGAGTGGGCGGTGCAGTTCCTCAACGGCTTCGTCAAGACCAACATCGGCAGCCGCTGGCGGCCCTTCGCCCCCTGGCTGGGCACCGTGGCCCTGTACATCGGCCTGTCCAACCTCATCGGCATCTTCGGCCTGACGCCCCCCACCAAGGACATCAGCGTCACCACCGCCCTGGCGGTGATGAGCATGCTGCTCATCTACGGGGCCCAGTTCCGGTACAACGGGCTGCTGGGCGGGCTGAAAAAGTTTGCCGAGCCCATGCCCCTGCTGCTGCCCATCAACCTGATGGAGGTGGTCATCCGGCCCCTGGCCCTGTGTATGCGGCTGTTCGGCAACATCCTGGGCGCCTATATCATCATGGAGATGCTGAAGTTCGTGGCGCCGGTGATCCTGCCCGCCGTGTTCAGCATCTACTTCGACCTGTTCGACGGCCTGATCCAGACCGTGGTCTTTGTGTTCCTCACCACGCTCTTCACCGGCGAGGGCATCAAGGAAGAGGAGTAAATCCCACCAAGCAAAGAAATCTGAGGAGGAAATTACCATGAACATCGCTATCATCGCTGCGGCTATCGCCGTCTTCACCGGCATCGGCGCCGGCATCGGCATCGGATTCGCCACCGGCAAGGCCAGTGAGGCCATTGCCCGCCAGCCGGAAGCATCCGGAGATATCCGTATGAACATGATTATTGCCGCTGCCTTGATTGAAGGTGTTGCTTTGTTGGCAGTAGTTGTGTGTTTATTGGTATTCTTTTTATAATGTACAATCTACCATTTGCCATTTACAATTTGTCCGTGCAGCATCACCGCGCAGCCAAATTGTAAATCGTAAATTGTCAAATAGTAAATAAAATTATGTCATTGTTATTACCCGATAGTGGTCTGCTGTTCTGGATGCTCCTTTCATTCGGTGTGGTGTTTGTGGTGCTTGCCAAGTACGGTTTTCCCGTTATCACCAAGATGGTGGAAGGTCGCAAGACCTACATCGACCAGTCTTTGGAAGTGGCACGCGAAGCAAATGCCCAGCTCTCCAAACTGAAAGAGGAGAGTGAAGCGTTGATTGCTGCTGCCAACAAAGAACAAGGACGTATTCTGCGGGAGGCGATGCATGAGCGTGACAAGATTATCGTCGAAGCACGCAAGCAGGCGGAAGCCGCCGCGCAGAAGGAGCTGGACGAAGTTAAAAAGCAGATACAGCAAGAGAAGGAAGAGGCCATCCGCGATATTCGCCGCCAGGTGGCAGTCTTGTCCGTAGATATAGCCGAGAAAATTATCCGCAAGAATCTGGACGAGAAACATGAGCAGATGGAGATGATAGACCGGATGCTGGATGAAGTGCTGGCCGCAAGTAAAAACAATTAATTCTCAAAGAAATGGATATAGGAATCGTTTCGATGCGTTATGCGAAAGCATTGATGGAATATGCCAAGAGCATGGGGGCAGAAGATACTCTGTACAAGGAGTTTTGTATGCTCGACCGTAGCTTCAGGAAACATCCCGATTTGCGCATGGCATTGGAAAACCCCATCCTGACGATACGTGAGAAGTTAACACTTATCTGTACCGCTGCTGTGGGGGATGCTCCTGCGGGCCGTGAGTTTGCGCGTTTCATGACCCTGGTGTTGAAGAACCGGCGGGAAAACTTTCTCCAGTACATCTGCCTGAGTTTTCTGGATTTGTACCGGAAAGACAAGCATATCGGTGTAGGAAAGCTGATAACAGCCGTTCCCGTCAGCCAGGAAGTGCGGGAGCGCATCCATGACAGTGCTTCCTCCCTGCTGCATGCCAGCATGGAGCTGCAGACTGAAGTGGATCCCTCCATTGAAGGTGGTTTTATCTTCGACATCAACGACTTCCGTCTGGATGCCAGTATTGCTACGCAGCTTAAGAAAGTGAAACAGCAGTTCATTGATAAGAATAGAAGAATCGTGTGATTTACGATTTGACAATTTACAATTTACTTATTTAATAGTCTTGTGATGCGTAAGTTGTAGAGGTCAAACAGTATATGATTCGGGTTCTTTCAAATAGTAAATAGTAAATTGTAAAATAGTAAATACTAAGATGTTGTCTGAAAATATAAAAGTAAGCGAAGTCTCCGATATTCTCCGCAAGCAACTGGAAGGGATTGACACCCGCGTACAGTTGGACGAGATTGGCACGGTACTGCAAGTCAGTGACGGTGTAGCCCGTATCTATGGGTTGCGCAATGCCGAAGCCAACGAGTTGTTGGAGTTCGACAACGGCATCAAGGCCATTGTGATGAACCTCGAAGAGGATAATGTGGGTGCTGTGTTGCTTGGCCCTACGGATAAAATCAAGGAAGGCTTCATTGTAAAGCGTACCAAGCGTATTGCTTCCATCATGGTGGGAGAGGGTATGCTGGGCCGTGTAATAGACCCTCTGGGTGCGCCGCTCGATGGCAAAGGACTGATAGGCGGAGAACTTTATGAAATGCCGCTGGAACGCAAGGCGCCGGGAGTTATCTTCCGTCAGCCGGTGAATCAGCCGCTACAGACCGGTCTGAAGGCTGTGGATGCCATGATACCTATCGGCCGTGGACAGCGTGAGCTGATTATCGGTGACCGCCAGACCGGTAAGACGGCCATTGCCATCGATACCATCATCAACCAGCGTGCCAATTTTGAAGCTGGTGATCCGGTGTATTGTATTTATGTAGCCATTGGTCAGAAAGGTTCTACCGTTGCCTCTATCGTGAATACCCTGCACCAGTACGGTGCGATGGACTATACCATTGTGGTGGCTGCTACGGCGGGAGACCCGGCTGCATTGCAGTATTACGCTCCCTTTGCAGGGGCTGCCATCGGAGAGTATTTCCGTGATACCGGCCGTCATGCGCTGGTGGTCTATGACGACTTGTCCAAGCAGGCGGTGGCCTATCGTGAAGTGTCTCTGATTCTGCGCCGTCCGTCAGGACGTGAGGCCTATCCGGGTGATATCTTCTATCTGCACTCCCGTTTGTTGGAACGTGCGGCGAAGATTATCAGCCAGGAGGAAGTGGCACGCGAGATGAACGACCTGCCGGACAGTCTGAAAGGCAAGGTGAAAGGTGGCGGTTCGCTGACTGCATTGCCCATTATCGAAACTCAGGCAGGAGACGTGTCCGCCTATATCCCAACGAATGTGATTTCAATCACTGACGGGCAGATATTCCTTGATACGAACCTCTTCAACCAGGGTAACCGTCCGGCCATTGACGTGGGTATCTCTGTGAGCCGTGTGGGTGGTAATGCCCAAGTCAAGGCTATGAAGAAGGTGGCAGGTACATTAAAGATTGACCAGGCACAGTACCGGGAGCTGGAAGCGTTTACCAAGTTCAGTGGCGATATGGACCCCGTGACGGCATTGACCATCGACAAGGGACAGAAGAATACACGCCTGCTGGTACAGCCCCAATACAGCCCGATGCCGGTAGAAAAGCAGATTGCCATTCTTTATTGCGGCACGCACGGCTTGTTGAGGAATGTTCCTTTGGACAAGGTCAGCGAGTTTGAACGCAACTTCCTTGAGTCTCTTGAGATGAACTATCGCATGGAGGTACTCGACGTTTTAAAGACGGGTGCCATCAATGACGATGTCTGCAAGAAGATTGAGGAGACGGCAGAGGCGGTTGCAAGGCAATTCATGTAAATAGTGATTAGCGTTTAGTGATAAGTGATTTTGTTGATATATCCGGCAATCCAACTACACCGTATATGCAATATAATCCCTAATCCCTAATCCTTAATCCTTAATCCTTAATTATCATGTCTTCACTGAAAGAGGTAAAAAATAGAATAAGCTCCGTCAAGAGTACACGCCAGATAACATCGGCTATGAAGATGGTGGCATCTGCCAAACTGCATAAGGCGCAGGGGCGGATTGAGAATATGCTGCCTTATCAACGGAAGCTGAGTGAGATTCTGACGAACTTTCTGCGTACGGATGCTTCCTTCGAGTCGCCCTATACCGAGAAAAGACCCGTGACGAGGGTAGCGGTCGTGGCGTTTTCGTCCAATAGTTCCTTGTGCGGTGCATTCAACTCGAATGTGGCGAAGATGCTGGAACGGGCTTTGGAAGATTACCAGTCGCTGGGCAAGGAGAATATTCTGATATATCCCGTTGGGAGAAAGGTGGAGGAAGCCGTCAAGAAAATGGGATATGTGCCGCAAGGCAGCTACCAGGTGATGGCAGACAAGCCTTCGTACGTTGAAGCGTATGAGCTGGCAGAGAAGTTGATGCATGAGTTTGTGGAAAAGCAGATTGACCATGTGGAGCTGATTTACCATCACTTCAAATCGATGGGTTCGCAGGTGCTGCTCCGCGAGAATTATCTGCCCATTGACCTGACGCAAGTAGCGCAGGAGGCGGCAGAAGATGTACCGGAGGATGCCCGCAGTTTTAATAATGATTACATTGTGGAACCTTCCGTCGGCGAACTGATAGCGGAACTTCTGCCAAAAGTGTTGAGTCAGAAGATATTTACCGTGCTTCTCGATTCCAATACTTCGGAACATGCTGCCCGTATGCTAGCCATGCAGACGGCGACAGATAATGCCAACGAGTTGATTCAAGATTTGACGAAACAGTATAACAAGAGCCGTCAGCAGGCCATTACGAATGAGCTGCTCGATATTATCGGCGGTAGCTTGAAATAGTCCGGCTTGCCCCGTAAAGGGCTTTCTCAGGATGGGTACAAATAAATGGAATAATAGGACAAGGATAACGAAATAACCGCTATCTTTGTCCTATTATCATATATGGCTACTGATGAAATCCGTATCATTCTGAGAGAGAGCGGATTGGTTGAATAATAAACATATCAATGGAGAATAATCCCGAAATAGCGCTTGCATGGCAATTCATTGAAAACACAGGCACTCATCTTTTTTTGACCGGCAAGGCAGGTACCGGTAAGACAACTTTCCTGCGAAAACTGAGGGCGGAGAGTCCGAAACGGATGATTGTACTTGCACCGACGGGAATTGCCGCTATCAATGCAGGCGGTGTCACCATCCACTCCTTTTTCCAAGTACCTTTCGCTCCTTATGTGCCCGAAAGCTCATTCAGCGCAGATGGCAAGGCAACCTACCGTTTTCGTTACGGGAAAGAGAAAATCAACATTATACGCAGCATAGATTTATTGGTCATCGATGAAATCAGTATGGTCCGTGCCGACTTGCTCGATTCGGTGGATGCCGTCTTGAGGCGGTTCCGCGACCGGAACAAACCCTTTGGCGGCGTGCAACTGCTGATGATTGGCGACTTACAGCAGCTGTCTCCCGTAGTGAAAGACGATGAGTGGCAGATGCTGCGCAAATACTATGACACGCCTTATTTCTTCTCCAGCCAGGCCTTGAAGCAGACGGAATATTGCACCATAGAACTAAAGAAAGTCTATCGGCAGAACGATGGGACTTTTCTTGAATTACTGAACCGCATTCGCGAAAACCGTTGTGACGGGCAAGTGCTGGAAGCCTTGAACCGCCGGTATATTCCCAATTTCGTACCAGATAAAGAAGAAGGATACATCCGCCTGGTGACCCACAATTATCAGGCCCAACGGATTAATGACCATGAGCTGGAACAACTTCCGGGACGCTCGTATGCCTTTCGTGCCAAGATTGACGGAAAGTTTCCCGAATATTCCTATCCCACGGATGAAGTACTGGAACTGAAACGCGGTGCCCAGGTAATGTTTGTGAAGAACGACACCTCCGGTGAGCACCGTTACTACAATGGCATGATTGGAGAGGTGACAGCCGTGTCGGCAGATGGAATTGAAGTGCGCAGTAAGGGAAGCGACGCTACCTTCTTACTTCAGGAGGAAGAGTGGACGAATGCCAAATACGTGCTTGATGAGGAAACCAAGGAGATTACAGAAGATATTGAAGGAACATTCCGGCAATATCCGCTGAAGCTGGCGTGGGCGATTACCATTCACAAAAGCCAGGGACTGACGTTTGAACGTGCCGTGATTGATGCCAGTGCCTCCTTTGCGCATGGGCAGACCTATGTGGCTCTGAGCCGCTGCAAGACATTGGAGGGAGTGGTGCTCAGTGCCCCGCTTTCTGCAAAGGCCGTTATCAGTGACCATGCAGTAGATACCTTCACGATGGAGGCACGGAGAAACGAGCCGGACGAGAAACGCTTCCGTTCCTTGCAGCAGACCTATTTCCTGGAACTGCTGTCGGGCTTGTTCGATTTCCAGCCCATGGAGCAGGCTTTGCGGCGGTATGTGCGGCTGATAGACGAACACTTGTACAAGCTCTTTCCCAAGCAACTCGCAGTCTGTAAGGAGGAAATGGAACGTTTTCACGACAAAGTGACGAAAGTAGCCCAGAAGTTCAGTATCCAGTATACCCGCCTGATTGATACTGCGCAGGACTATGCAGCCGACCCGACTTTGCAGGGGCGCATACACTCTGCCGCCACTTATTTTCAAGAGCAGTTGCAACCGCTGGATGCGGTGATGGCGAGTACGGTAACTTCTGATAATAAAGAGTTGAAGAAGAAGCTCCGGGATGCCATGGAGGAACTGGAGGAAGTGTTTGACATGAAGACTGATTTGCTGGATTATGTGCTGGAGAATGGTTTCCATATGGCAGGATACTTGAAGCAGAAAGCACTGCTTTCCATTGATGATTCGGCTTCGCAGAAGGGTAAAGGCAAAGGGAGAAGTGCTTCTGCCAAAGAAGGGCAGGGAAGCAGTAAGCAGGCTGATAAAGAGAAACGTCCGCGTGAGCGGAAACGCGATGCTGCGGCTGTTGAAGTACCCACGGATGTGCTGCATCCGGAACTTTACAACCGCTTGGTAGCATGGCGCAATGCAGAAGCTTCCGCATTAGGGCTGCCCGTATACACCGTCATTCAGCAGAAGGCAATTCTAGGCATCAGCAATCTGCTTCCTTCGGATAAGGCCATGCTTGTACGCATTCCGTATTTCGGAAAAAAAGGGGTGGAGAAATATGGAGATGTGATTCTGGAGATGGTACGTGTGTATCGCAAAGAGAAAGGACTGGCAGAGCCGGAGTTGCTGTAGTCGAATCTCCTGCCATCCGCACCTGCATTATTTACCATCCGAACATCAGCTTTATTCCTTCCTCCAGCGTATACGGTTGATACCCCAGTTCCCGGTGTGCCTTTTCTATACTCAGCCCGCTGAAACGGGGACGTGGTGTCTTTTCGTTCATTTCCTTCGTGGTGACGGGACGGATGAGCGAGCGATTCAGCCCCAATACGTCCGCTACCCGATAAGCGATGTCTGCAATGGTCAGGCACTCGCTGCCACAGAGATGATAGATACCGTTTTGCGGATGACTTATCAGCTTCTCCACTCCTTGCGACACGTCTCCCACGAAGGTGGGCGTACGCCATTGGTCGGATACGACGAACACTTCCTCATTGTTCCTTAATCTGTTTGCCACCAGTTGGAGCACATTTCCATGCTGTCCGGGCAGGGCGGCACCGTACACCACCACTACACGCACGATGGCATAATCCCTGCAAACGGCAGCGATACGTTTCTCACCTTCCAGTTTGGTGTAGCCGTAATAATTAACGGGAGCGGGAATATCCTCCTCCGTATAGGGTCGGTCCGTATCACCACCGAAAACGAAGTCGGTGGAAAGATGGATAAAACGGCTGCCTCCCGCCTCACAGCATTCTGCCAGATGCTCCACGGCAGTAATGTTGACGGCATCCGCTTCTGCATGGTGCGTTTCGCAATAATCGGGGACGGAGAGGGCGGAGGTATTGATTACAACATCCGGCTGTACTTCCTGGAAAAGCTTTTTCACCGCCTGGCGGTTGCATATATCCGTACGGATAAAGCGATAGTCGCCCGAATGGGGACAGATGTCGTCGTGCAGGGAACAGCCCGTTGTCTGATAAGACAAGTTGCGGGACAAATCATCCAGGATGCGTCTGCCGGTAAAACCGTTGGCGCCTATCACCAGTATTTTCTTTCTTGTCATTGATTCTGTTGTTAAGTGATGGGCATCAATAGGGCACGTGTCTGCCCTGCTGTACCTCGATGCGTATGCCAAAGGCTCCGTTGGCTGATTTCAGCTCGAACGCCCCTTTGAAATTGTTCTTTTCCCAAGGCAGTGCGGAAGGGTTGGGTACTTTCCAGCCGTCCTTGTCATATTCGCCGTACGTATGGATGCGCATGCCGTTCTTCAAAGTGAAACTTCCCATTTGCAGGTTGTCGGTAGAGCCCCAGAAGCCCGTCAGTCCGAAGGGATTCGAACTGAAATACCGGGAGTTGCTGAGTGAGAATATGTTCGAAAGACCTTGTGAATAAGTCACGTTCGGGTTCAACTGGAAGATGCGGCTATAGTCTTTGCTGGCATCCGGTATCTCCAAAGTGAATTTGGGAAGAGTGGGGGTGGACAGATTCATCAGCCCCATATCCAGCAGGAAGCCGTCGTAATTCTTCACGCCCGGCAGAAGCTCCTTTTCAGACGGAGACATGCCTTCGGGAGACGCTTCGCCACGTACTGCAGTACGTACCGTATCGGCAGGCATCTCGCTCTGTGCGCTGACGGATGACATGCCTGCAAGTAAAATGATGATGCAGAAGAAGATTCGTTTCATAGTTCTTTGTTCACAATTTCAGTTGCTGTCTGCCGCATAGGGGCAGACTGAACAAAGATACTCGTTTCCCTCTATTTCCGGAAATATCTTTGTATTATTTCTATTTCTTTATACGAATGGTAGGGGCGAAAATGGGCGAATTTACCCATTTCATTTTGGTGGGGTCGTATCTTCGTTCCATCCCTCCGTTGAGGTCGAGCCAGTCCGTCACTTTCAGTTCCAGTACCATGCCATAACCGCTTTGCGGATACATCGGGTTCATATATCCATGAAAGGAGTTGCTTCTCCCGTAGCCCGAATACTGGCCGAAGGCATGCAGGCGCATGTAGGGATTGATGCGGTAGGATACGGAGGCATTGTAGCCTATGTCCCATTGAGTACCTCGGGGGGCATCCCTTTTGGCATACTGGGCACCGGTAATGGATGAAGGTTGGGAGATGGAATAGTGGGCGGCATATACCCCTCCGCTCAATTCCCAATGTCCGTCGGGACTGTAATAAGTAACTCCTGCGCCAGCCTGCATGATGGAGCCCATTGCAGGATAGGTGTTATGGCTGCCGTACATCGTCAGTACGACTTCCGGCGAGAGCAGGAAATCGGCGAAACGCTGGAAGTCCCATTCAAAGATGTTTTTCTGAAAGTGTATCTTCTTCATGTCCGTCCAGGGCAGGGGCTCCACATAGTCGGAGGGAGGGAGATGGAGATTTATCTCTTCCTGCTGTTCGCCCTGCAGACTTTGTTGGGGCTGGCTTTCATCAAGGCCCGTACGCTTGTTCTCTTTTGGAGAAAAGGGAATCTGCTCTTTCTTTACGGGAGGCCGGTTCTTTATTGTGTCTTCCGGAATCTCGCTCTGTGCATAGGCGCAGAGTGAGGAACAGATAAAAGTAATGAATAATAACTTTCTCATAAATAGTAGTTTAGTTTTAGTTTAGTTCACTATTAGTTTATATCCTATTCCCCGCACATTGACGATACGGATGCGCTCGTCTCCGGCCAGTTTATGCCGCAGTTTGGTGATGAACACATGCAGGCTGCGGGAGTTGAAGAAGCTGTCGTCTCCCCAGAGGTCGAGCAATACGTTCTGGGTGTTGACCACCTGGTTGCGGTTCTCGCAAAGGCGTTTCAGTATCTCGGACTCGCGGTGGGAGAGTTCCACTTCCGTATCCGCGTTAGGTGAAGTCGGGGTGCTGCCTGCAAAAGCAAGTCGTTGAGTGACGGAATTGAAACGGTAGTCACCGATTTCAAAAACGGTGGTTTCCTTGGGCTTTTCCTCTGTAAAGGAGAAAGCTTTGCCTACCAGGGCCTTTATGCGGATAATGAGTTCCTGCATTCCGAAAGGCTTTTTCAGGTAGTCGTTGGCACCCAGCTCAAACCCTTCCACCACATCGTTGATGGCGGAACGGGCGGTAAGGAACAGTACCGGGGTCTGTTTGTCGGTCTGCCGGATGCGGCGCACCATCTCAAAGCCGTCCATGCGGGGCATCATCACGTCTGCCACCAGCACGTCGGGACGGAGGTCGAAGAACTTGCGCAATCCCTCTTCACCGTCTGCTGCGGTGTGGATGATGAAGTTCTGCCCTTCCAATGTGTCCTTGATAATCATGGCGAGGGTCTGTTCGTCCTCAACCAGAAGTACGGTTATCTTTTCCATAATTGTCGCTTTTGTTACAAGTAATGTAAAGCTCCTTAACAAGTAATGTAAAGTACCCTAACAAATAATGTTATCATATCCTTATCGTAAAGGTACTTCCTTTTCCCAACTCACTCTTTACCGATACGCTGCCACCATGCTTCTCTATCATGGTCTTCACATAGAACAATCCCAGCCCATAGCCTTTCACATCGTGCAGATTACCCGTGGGTACGCGGTAGAATTTGTCGAAGATGTGCTTCTGCTTCTCGGGAGCAATACCGATACCGTGGTCGCTGACAGAGATTTCGGTCTGTTCATTCTGCCCTTCGACGGCCATCTTGCGGCAATGGATGGTCACTTCGGCTTCTCCGTGCGAATATTTGATGGCGTTGTCTATCAGGTTGCTGATGATGTTGCTGAAATGCGTACGGTCGGCAAGTACGCTCAAATCTTCCGGTTCGATGTCCACCGATATGTGGACGGAGCTTTCCGCTTTCAGCTTGTGTTGTTCGATGAGCGTTTCCAGAATATCACGTATTGCAAACTCCTCCGGGTGCAGGCGGAAAGTCCTGCGGCGTTCCATACTCATGGAAAGTATCTGTTCAACCAGTCCACTGAGGCGCTGAAGCTGTTCCTGGCAGATACGCAGGTATTTGTCGCGTTGGGCCTTTTCCTCCGCTTGGTTGAAGTTGAGCAGAGCGTCGTTGGCGGCATATGCTACGGCGATGGGGGTTTTCAGTTCGTGGGTGATGTTGTTGGTGAAATCGCTCTTCATCTCTTCCAGTGTCTTCTGTTTCAGGATGGTGCGTATCAGGAACCAGAAGGAGAAAGCGAGTACGATCAGAATAACGAATGATGTGGTGAGAATGCCCGACATCTGTCGCAAGACCAACGTGCCGGCCGGTTCCATGATGAGACGGTAGCTTTGATTTGTATTGATGTCGAAAGAATAATTATATTCCACGGCTTTTGAGGTAGGCACATAGCCGGGGGTACCGATGTTTACCAATGTATCTATATAGAGAATGGTAGAGTCCCATTTGCTGCCTTTGTGAAGATGTAGCAGCCTATGGGGAAGATTGATGTTACGGTCATGCAGGAATGAAGTCAGCAGGCTGTCATAAAGCAGTACGTCGGGGTCGGAAATGATGTCCAGTCCCGAATGCAGTCCGCGCTGGAAGTAGGTGGCGAGTTCCAGCATACTGTTTTGGTCGCGCAAAATCACATCCAGTCCCTCTTTGGCACTCAATGCGGATTGGGGAGAGCTGTCTGAGTCCTTGACTGCTTCTTCCAGACGCTCTCGGGCAGAATCGGCAGACATCCAACGGACTTTATCCGTTTCTCTGTGCTGGTCGATGAAAAGCACACTGTCCTCTTTGGTGAGCAAAGGAACGTTCTTCCTGACACTGACTTCCACGCGGGTTGAATCGTTCGGGTGGGTCACGTAAACACTGTCTCCTTTGGGCATGAAGGTTTCGTGCAGGGTGGTGTTGTCCAAAGAATCTTCACGGGAGATGGTGGTACTGCTACGGACAAATGATTTTCCGTCATCGCTGTATCCGGCTGATACGCTGACTTCACCGTGGTTTATGTCGTCCTGCTTCATTTTATCCACGCGTATCATCATTTCGTTATAGTCGCTCATGCGCATGGCTTCGGTGATGTCCCTTTCCATTTCACTGTGCATGGTATGGTAGAGCCCCGTCAGCCAGTAGGCTTGGTAGGCGAAGATGCCGGCCAGGGAGACGATGACAAGTATGGCAATATATTTGAATGGCAGTTTCATGTTTGTTTCCGGTTACTTTTATACATACAAAGGTAAGATTAATATTGTGAACCCTATCATCCGATAAGACTAAATAACACTCCCGATAACACTGGATAACACTTGGTAAGCCGCTGATAACACAAGTTTCTGCTGATTCTGCCGTACTTTGCAGACGAAGATTTGCAGAAGAAGAATATAAACATAAATAAAAAGAAGAACATGAAACGATTCTATTTACTCCCTATTGTATGCTGTGCTTTGAGCATCAGCCTTTCGGCACAAGAGAACAACGGTACTGCAACCACCTCCGGTGCGGACGACAACCGCATCCTCAGCGCCGACAGCCTTATCACGACCGATGCCCGTCTGGACAGTCTTTATCAGACCTTGCCGGAAGTGATGATTACCGGTGAACGTCCCATCGTTAAGGCAGCGCAAGGCAAGCTGGTGTACGACCTGCCCCGCCTTATCCAGAACCTCCCCGTAGACAATGCCTACGATGCCGTGAAAGAGCTTCCTGGCGTCATCGAGATGAATGGAGGGCTGCAGTTGGCAGGTCAGGGAGTCACCGTTATCCTGGACGGCAAAGTAACCACCCTCAGCACAGAGCAGCTCTATTCCTTGCTGCGCAGCATCCCTGCCAGCCGCATAGAGAAGGCGGAAGTGATGTACAACGCCCCTGCACGCTACCAGGTGCGTGGCGCACTTATCAATATCACCTTGAAACAATCGGCAGGCGGCCCCGGCTCCTGGCAAGGCGAACTCTATGCCAAGTATCGCCAGAAGCATAACGAAGGCTTTGAGGAACGCGCCAGCCTGCTCTTCAGCAAAAATAAATTCTCAGCAGATTTTCTTTACTCGCACAGCCATGGCCGGGGCTACTCTACTACCGACAAAGAGGCTGTGCACACTCTGGCAGACGGCTCGGTTCACCCCATGACAACAGATGAGGTGGGCCGTGGCCGCAGCCATACCCATAGCTTCCGGGTAGGGGCGGACTATAATATCGCCAAGAACCATCAGCTGAGTTTCGTCTATAACGGTGGCTATTCCACCTCCCACAACTGGAAGGGCGTGACGGGCACGCAGGTGTCCACAACTCATGGCAATAGCACCGACTGGCTGCACAACGGCCGTCTGGACTATCGTACCCCTTTTGGCCTCAAAGCCGGTGCCGAACTGACCTACTACCGTTCCCCGTCCGACCAGTTGCTGCATAGCCGCATGCAGGACGAGGAACTCGACTTCTACACCGAAGATTGCCAACGCATCAACCGATGGAAATTCTTTCTGGCCCAGGAGCACAGTCTGGGAAAAGGTTGGGATTTGAATTACGGAGCCATCTATACTACCAGCATCGACAACAGCTACCAATATTATTATGACCCCGAAACCGGTGGACAACTGACCTCATCGGATGCCTTGAGCAATATGAAGTCCCGCCGCCGCGAGCAGACCTGGAATATCTATGCAGGTTTCAGCAAGAGTTTCGGCGACAAACTTGCTTTGGACGCTTCTCTGGCTGTGGAGCATTACAAGACTCCCGTCTGGAACCAGTGGGACTGGTATCCCATCGTCAACTTGAACTATATGCCGGCACCGGGACATATCCTTCAGCTCTCTCTGAGCAGCGACAAGGACTATCCCGACTACTGGGCGGTGCAGGATGCCGTCTCTTACATCGGTGGCGGATACTCTGAGCTGCATGGTAATCCGTTGCTGAAACCGGCGCAAGAGTATGAGCTTAAAATGACCTATATTTTGAAGAGCAAATACATCTTCAGCGCTTGGTTCAACCATACCAAGGACTACTCTGTACAGACACTCTACCAATCCTCCGAACGTCTGGTTGAAATCTACAAGACACTCAATTTTGATTATCAGCAACAAGCAGGAATACAAGCCTCTATCCCGTTTAAGGTGAAGGATTGGTTGAATTCTCGCCTTACCCTCATCGGCTTGTGGCATCGCGAAAAGGATGGTGATTTCTGGGATATTCCTTTCGACAGAAAGCAATGCTATGGCATTGCCCAGATGAACAATACTTTTACTCTCTCCACCAAACCCGACTTGAAGCTGACGGTGACCGGATTTGTGCATAGTAAAGCCATTCAGGGCATCTACGACCTGCCTACGTCGGGCAATGTGAATATTGCCCTGCGCTACGGCTTCGCCAAGAACAAAGCCATTCTCAACCTCTATTGCAACGATATTTTTGAGACGGGACAGATTTCTCCCCGCATCCGTTTCAAGACGCAGAATGTGACGAATCATTACTCATGCTTCCGCGAATTCGGCGTATCGTTCACCTATAAATTCGGTGGATATAAGGAGAAGCAACGGGAGGCAGTGGATACGTCGCGGTTCAAATAGATAGAAGATGCAGGTGGTCAGGTGAAAATACGGTATTCTTTTGTACTTTGCCACATCTTTCGTACTTTTGCAACTTTCAAAACATTAAAGTTGTTATTTAAAGAAAAGACTCTGTATGAAATCGGACATTGAAATAGCCCGCAGCATAGAGCTGAAGAAGATAAAGCAGGTGGCTGAAAGTGTGGATATCCCGCGTGACGAAGTAGAGAACTATGGCCGTTACATAGCCAAGATTCCTACGCATCTGATTGATGAAGAGAAAGTGAAGAAGAGCAATCTGATACTGGTGACGGCTATCACGGCTACGAAAGCGGGTATCGGTAAAACAACCGTGTCCATCGGGCTGGCATTGGGGCTGAACAAGATTGGCAAGAAAGCGATTGTGGCTTTACGCGAACCCTCGTTAGGTCCTTGCTTCGGCATGAAAGGCGGTGCTGCCGGTGGAGGATATGCCCAGGTGCTGCCCATGGAGAAGATAAACCTGCACTTTACGGGCGACTTTCACGCCATTACCTCCGCACACAACATGATTTCCGCTTTGCTCGACAATTACTTGTACCAGCATCAGGCGGATGGCTTCGGACTGAAAGAAATCATCTGGCGGCGCGTACTTGATGTGAATGACCGTTCCTTGCGGAGCATTGTCACCGGATTGGGACCGAGCACCAACGGCATTACCGAGGAGTCGGGCTTCGATATTACCCCGGCTTCCGAAATTATGGCTATTCTCTGTCTGGCAACAGACCTCGACGACCTCCGTCGCCGTATTGAAAATATTATTCTGGGATTCCGTTTCGATGGTACTCCTTTCACAGTGAAGGAGTTAGGAGTAGCCGGTGCCATTACCGTACTGTTGAAAGATGCTATCAACCCCAACTTGGTACAGACTACCGAAGGCTCTGCTGCTTTTGTTCATGGAGGACCGTTCGCAAATATTGCCCATGGTTGCAACTCCATTCTTGCCACAAAAATGGCCATGACATTTGGCGATTATGTAGTGACGGAAGCCGGTTTCGGGGCTGACCTGGGTGCGGAGAAGTTCTACAACATCAAGTGCCGCAAGAGCGGCCTACAGCCCAAGCTGACGATAATCGTTGCTACCGCACAAGGACTGAAGATGCATGGCGGTGTCAGTCTGGACCGCATCAAGGAACCCAATATGGAAGGACTGAAAGAGGGCTTCGGCAATCTGGACAAGCATGTACGCAATTTGCGTTCATTCGGCCAGCAGGTCATCGTGGCATTCAACCGTTTTGCCAGTGATACGGACGAGGAGGTGGAAGCTATCCGCCGCCATTGCGAAGAAAAGCTTGAGGTAGGTTTTGCCGTGAACAACGCCTTTGCCAAAGGAGGAGAGGGAGCCGTTGACCTTGCCAATCTGGTAGTAGATACTATCGAGAACAAACCATCCGAACCGCTGACCTTCACCTACGAAGAGAGCGATTGCGTGGAACGTAAAATAGAAAAGGTAGCCTGCAACCTCTACGGGGCAAGCGTAGTGACTTACAGTCTCCACTCCCGCAAAGTTATCAAACTGATAGAGCAGATGGGTATCAGCCATTACCCCGTCTGTATTGCCAAGACGCAGTACTCCTTCTCGGACGACCCGGCGAAGCTGGGCGCGCCGGAGGGCTTCACGTTGACGGTGCGCAGGCTCAAGGTCTCCGCAGGCGCTGGCTTCATCGTGGCCCTGACGGGCGATATAATGACCATGCCCGGCCTGCCCAAGTCCCCCGCCGCCGAGCGCATAGACGTGGACGAAACGGGACGCATCTCCGGGCTCTTCTGAAAACCTAAAAAACAATACCGCCGCCCTTTTCGAGGCGGCGGTTTTTGCGTATTCTCAGCCGGGGAAGATCTCCAGCTCCACGTCGGAGCGCGGGAAGCTGGCGCAGGGGTGGAGCCAGCCGAACTTGAGGTCCGCGTCTCGGCGGCCGTCGGCGCGCTCCGGCACGAAGACCTCGCCGGACACCAGCCGCGCGTGGCACCAGCCGCACTCGCCGCTGCGGCAGTGCGTGGGGGCCTTGATGCCCGCGCGTTCTATGGCCCATTCCAGGCTCTCGTTCGCGAGGCAGTCTATGGTGCGGCGGTAGCCGTGGATGTCCAGGGTCAGCTTGTACTTGACTTTCGCGGGCTCGGACATTATGCAGTCGCCCGAGAGCTCGCGGCGGATGCGGCGGCGGGGCAGTGAGAGCTTTTGAAGCTCCTGCTCCTCGTAATCGTACATCGCCTGTGGCCCGCACATGAACACCGAGTAATCGCCCTCCGGCGCGTACTTTTTCACCAGCTCCGCCGTGAGGAAGCCGTGCTCATAGCCCTCGCGCTCCTCGTCGCTGAGGACGTGGACAACCTTCACGCGGCCGCCCGAGCGCGCGGCGACGGCGTCGAGCTCCTCGCGCAGGAGTATGCCCTCGGCCGTCCGGCTGCCGTAGAGGATGGTGAGCTCAAAGTCCTCTATGCCGTCCGCTATGGCCTCGGCCATGGAGAAGAAGGGCGTGATGCCGCTGCCGCCTGCAATGCAGATGATATCCTTGCTGTCCCGCAGGGTCTCATAGTGGAATTCGCCGGAGGGTTCGGTCATGACGAACCGGTCGCCCACGGCCGCCGTTTTGCACAGATAGCCGGACACAAAGCCCGCGTCTTCCACCGCCAGCACCAGCTTGTTCTCCAGCGCCTGACGGGGCGTGGAAACGATGGAATAGGGACGGCTGACCAGGCTGCCGCCGATCTTCACCTGCAGGGAGACATACTGCCCCGCGCGGAAGAAGGGGAATTCCTGGGCGTCCACCCGCTTGAAGGTCAGCTCCCGGATGGTATCGGTGAGGGGACGCGCGGCGGTCAGTTCCACCTGCATATAGCCGGGATGGAGCTTTTTCGCCAGGGTGTTGGTGCGGTACTCCTGGGGCAGGGGTTTGTTCTCCCCTTCCGCCAGCATCCTGCGGCGGGTGGGGACCATCTTTTTGAACCGCAGCATGTCCATAAATCCGAAGATTTGTTTCTTGAAGTTCATCTTATTTCACCTCCCGCTTGAGATC
>OLSX01002066.1_pt1 | contig 18324 bp, 11 predicted proteins | sample 1673141 | NCBI WGS metagenome assembly OLSX01 (sample SAMEA3136759, study PRJEB25190) | human gut metagenome | biome: human gut; feature: human-associated habitat; material: faeces | place: Austria | collected 2013
CTTTGCCTTTCATTGGAATCCTGCTGCACCTATGCGGCTGTATCCGATGAAATCGCCATTTCTGATTTCAAACTTATATTTCGGTAAGGGGGATCCTATGCCCAATCGGTTTAAAAAGTCAATGAAGCATCTGGCAGCGGCTGTCTGCCTCACGCTTTCCTGCGTGATGCCTTGTGCAGCACAGGAATTTCTTCCTGTGTCAGAAGTACAGGAGGGTATGCATGGCTATGCCAAGACCGTCGTACACGGTACGAAGATCGAGACCTTCGATGTCGATGTGCTGGGGATTATGAAAGGCAAGGGCGCAACCGGCGGAGATCTGGTGCTGGTGAAGGTATCCGGGCCCCTGATCGATCAGACAGAAGGCATCGCGCAGGGGATGAGCGGCAGTCCGGTCTACATTGATGGGAAGCTGCTCGGCGCAGTGGCGTATGGATTTCCACAGTCCGGCGGGCGCATCGGCATGGTGACGCCGATCGGTGACATGCTGAAGCTCTGGACCATCGATGATGGAAAGGACACCGGTCTTACGCCGCCATCCTCCAAAGGCCTGATCCCGCTTACGACGCCTCTCATGGCGAGCGGATACACCCCGGATGCGATGGATTTTCTCGCAGGGAAAATGCAGGATTTCCACATGGTCCCATTTGCTTCCGCATCTGCCTCGCAGGATGATGTGCCGCAGCCGCTTGAACCGGGAAGTGCCGTCTCGGCAACCATGGTGATAGGCGATCTCAAGCTCGGCGCTGTCGGGACGGTTACCTATGTCGACGGCGATCGCATGGTGGCTTTCGGGCATCCGTTCATGGATCGCGGAAATACCGATTATTTCATGCACAATTCCTATATCTTCACTGTCATCCCGAGCAAGAATATCCCCTTCAAGCTGGGGTCCGTCGGTGCGGAGATCGGCACGGTCAACCAGGACCGGGGAGCCGGTATCGGCGGAATGATGGGGAAGCTTCCACATGCTGTCTCGCTTCATGCGTCCGTGACCGATGAAGATACGAAGAAGAAGGAAGATCTCCATGTACGCATGATCCCGAATGAAGCGCTGCTGCCGACCTTATCCGTCACTTCGGTGTACCATGCGATCAGCAATGCCATGGATCGTAAAGGACAGGGGACGGTCGATTTCACCTATACGCTTTACCCGGAGGATATGAAGCAGAAGCCTTTCACCAGAAGCAATATGTACTGGTCGTCCAAAGACATCGCGGAGCGAAGCGTAGATGAGCTCTACAATGTGGTACGGCTTCTCGAGCAGAACCGTTTTGAAAAATATCCTCTCCGCAGCATTATGGTCGACATGCATGTGACGAGTGAACGAAAGACCGCGCAGCTTCTCGATGCCTCGGCGTCTCCGATCATCGTGAGCCCGGGCGATACCATCTATGTACGCGCGCGTCTTTCTCCCTACAGGGGAGAAATCTTCTATAAGGACCTGACATTCACCGTGCCGAAAGATCAGCCGTACGGCGATATGATCCTCGAAGTCCGCGGCGGCGGTGTTGTGCCGCTCCCTTACCTCATCCAGCAGCAGAAATTCAATCTGACGGATGAGATCTTAGACCGTATCCGCACGTACAAGGATTTCAATGACCTGCACAGCCGACTGATGAAGGAAGACCAGAACAATCAGGTCGTTGTGGAGATCCTGGATCCGGAGGTCAGCATGATTTCCAAAGATGAAAACGGCGGAAAAAAGGCAGAAATACAGGAGAAAAAGGCACCGGAAAATCCAGACTATCTGAAAAATAAAGACGGGCTCAAAGAAGACGGAGAAAAAGAGACTCCGAAGAGCGCCGTCGATACGGACTATGTCATCTATGGTGACGGACAATTCACCTTCAAAGTTCTGCCGCAAGCGGAACGCGATAAAGCCCTGAAGAAGCTCGCAAAGAGCAAACAGCAGGCCACCATCGAGATGAGCAATAAGGAAAAAGAGACGCTGGAAAAGAAGGGCGAGAAATCCGCAGATGATGAAAAGCCGGCATAAAAAGCATCGGTGATGATAGCATTGTAGCAGGTCGTGACAAGGGATTGTCAGACTTGTGACTGACATCTGCTCTCTGATATTTCCCATATATTCACGGCGAAGCCGCCGGTACTATTTTCCCCAGAAAGGAGGCCCATCCCATGTCGTCATTCTTAGAAACGCTTGGCCGCTATACCATCGGCATCTTTCATCAGCTGGGCGCAGTGATCCTGCTCCTCATGGCGGCGGTGAAAGAGATCGGCGCATTCCGCGGGCGGGAGACGATGAAGCAGTGCCTGGCATTGGGCGTGCTGTCCTTTCCCATCGTGGCATTGACACTGCTCTTTACCGGCATGGTGCTTTCTGTACAGATCGCGGGCGAACTCACCAAGTATGGCGCAGACTTCACCGTCGGTGCGATCGTAGCCATCGGCATGGGGCGTGAACTCGGACCGGTGCTCTGCGGTGTCGTCCTTGCAGGCCGCGTCGGGGCAGCCATCACGGCTGAGATCGGTACGATGCGGGTGACCGAGCAGATCGATGCGCTGAGGTGCCTTGCGGTGAGTCCGGTGGGGTATCTCGTGGTGCCGCGGCTCGTCGCCTGTATGACGATGCTGCCGCTTCTGACGGTCTTTGGTGTCACCATCGGCGTTGGCGGCGGGATGATCGTCGCTTCGCTCACGCATGGCGTCTCCTCCTATACCTTCATGCACTCCATCCACGTGTACTGCGTCCCTTCTGACCTGTACATCGGCGTTTTCAAGTCGGTCATTTTCGGTATGATCGTTGCGCTTGTCGGCTGTGACCGCGGGATGACCTGTACGGCAGGGGCAGAAGGCGTCGGCAAGGCGACCACCCAGTCCGTAGTATATTCGATTATTATGCTTTTTGCGGCGAATTACCTGCTCTCGTCCATTCTGTTTTGAGGCGTCCTATGATTGATATCAGGCATGTATACCAGACTTTTGGCGATCGTCATATCTTGAAAGATGTCAGTCTTTCCATCAAGGAGGGAGAGACGATGGTCATCCTGGGAGCGTCCGGCTCCGGGAAATCAACGCTCCTAAAGCTCGTCATCGGTCTTTTGCGCCCTACATCCGGAAAAGTCCTTGTGAACGGAAAGGATATGGGACAGCTCAGCGAAGAGGAGCTGAATGAGGAGCGCCGCTCGATGGGGATGGTCTTTCAGTATTCCGCGCTCTTTGACTCTCTCAATGTGAAAGAAAATGTAGCCTTTGGTCTGCGTATGCACACGCGGCTTTCTGAAGAAAAGATCGATGCCATCGTGAAGGAGAAACTGCATCTGGTCGGGCTTGATGGGATCGAAGACCTCATGCCGGCGAATCTGTCCGGCGGCATGAAGAAACGCGTGAGCCTTGCCAGAGCGATCGCGCTCGAGCCGAAGATCATTCTCTATGATGAACCGACCGCGGGGCTCGATCCGATCCGTTCGACCGATATCAGTCTTTTGATCAAAGAGACGCAAAAGGTCCTGCATGCGACGAGCGTCGTCGTGACGCACGACCTGAAGTCTGCGGAAATGATCGCGGACCGCATGGCTTTTTTGTATAAGGGCTCGTTCCTTGCGGTAGGGACAGCTAAAGAATTATATGCATCGAAGGATGAAAGAGTACGGCAGTTCATGAACGGTCTGCCATCGAATCCTGATTTTTTGAAAGAAGGTGATGCCTGATGAAATGGTCGATGGAAGCAAAGGTCGGAGCCTTTGCCCTTGCGGGGATACTCCTCTTTGCCGGGATCCTGATCGAGCTTTCCAGCCTTGTGATCTTTGGAAAGAGCGGATTTCATGTGACAGGCTATTTCAAGGAAGCGGAAGGCATAGAGCCGGGAAATCCGATCCACTATGCCGGCGTCGAAGTGGGCATGGTCGATGGCATCACGGTGGAGAACGGAGAAGCCGTCGTGAAGCTGCGTTTTTATCACGATGCCAAGGTGCCCAAGGATGCGGACTTCTCCATCCAGACCAGCAGTGTCATGGGCGGGCGCTTCGTGAAGGCGTCCGGCGGTCATCAGGAACGCGGCTATCTGGCAGAGGGGATGAAGGTCGAGGGCAAGTCAGCGCCGGGGATCGATCAGGCGATGGATAAGATGGACAAGCTCATCACATCCGCGCAGACCATGCTCGACGGGATCAATACCGTCGTCGCAGACCCCTCTTCGCAGAAGCATGTGAAGAACAGCATCAATAATTTTGATGCGATTTCCGAAAATCTCGCCATCCTGACCGCGCAGGGGATACAGACAGCGAATGAGATCCAGAGCATCACCTCGCAGGTGAATCAGATGCTGTATCAGCTGAATGGAGACGGCAAAGCCACCGGCGATGTGCGCAGGATCATGGACAATATGGTCGTGGCATCGGAGAATGCGAAGGAGATCTCGCAGAATGCCAAAGAGATTTCCGGGAAAATAAATGGATTTATGCAGGGAAATGGTGATTTTGATGTATCTGTTTCCGGCGAATTGTTATATAATACTAAGAAGGACGATTTCTCGCCGAATCTCTTCCTCCGCGTGGGGAAAGACTCCTATGGCCTTCTGGGGATAGAATCCATGGGAAATGATCCGGTCTATGATGCGCTCTATGGTCGTATGAGAGGGGACTATGGCGTACATGCCGGTATCATTCGAAACAAGATCGGCGCTGGCGCGGACTATGCGTCCGGGCGGTGGAAATTCTCCGCAGATGTGTATGACCCCAATGATCTCTCTGTCCGCCTGCGCGGACAGTATGCTCTTACGCCGAATCTGTTCCTGACCGGACAGTCCATTTTCCCGCATAATAACCGCGGCGGCGGAGAGTACATCGGTGTGGGATACCATTATTAAATGAAAACAGCGCCCCCAAGAGGGGCGGTCTGGATACAATGACAACAAAGACATCTGTCTAGAAGGGATGAATGTTGAATGAATACAATGACCTGCAAAATTCTGACTGCTTCTATCGTGTTTGCCCTTTCCTGCGGGCTCGGCGCAGAAGCAAAAGGATCTAAGACGAAGATCATGACGGATCCGTCGATCACACAGAAAGCCATCGAGGCACAGATGAATCAGACGGTAGCGAATAAAGATGTGAACTTCAATAACATGCTGCTCCAGAAGAATCTGGTGTCTTCCATCACAGAAGCGGCAGCTCCGGAAGCGGCGGCGATGGATATCGACCTCAAAGGTGCGGTCACGACTGCCATTCAGAACAACCGTGACATCACCATCGCAGAGCTAAAACGGAGAGATGCGGAAGCTGATGTCAGCGCAGCGGCAGCCAAGAAGAATCCATCCGTCAGCTACTCCTGGCAAAGAAATCAGTATCCGACCCAGCATGTCGCAGGCACGCAGAGCTCCAACCATGGCTATAGTCAGGGAATCAATGTTTCTTGGCCGATCTGGACCTTCGGCAAGGTAGAAGGCGCGATCGATGCCGCACGCTATCAGAAGAACATCGCAGATCTTAATGTCTACAAAACAGAAGCGGATACGAAGCTCGCGGCCGTGCAGGCGTACTACCAGTACCTTGAAGCGATCAAGCTCGCTGAAGTGCAGGCACAGTCTGTCACTGACTACGCAAGCCATCTGAATAACGTACAGCAGCAGTTCGATGCCGGCATCGTGGCTAAGCTGGACGTACTGTCTTCCAATGTATCACTCGCCAATGCGAAGCAGAAGAGCATCGCAGCGGACAACACCCGTGATGTCGCAGAAGCGAACCTGAACAACATCATGCGTGTCCCGATGAATACGACGCTGAACCCGCTGGATAAGAATTTCCCGGAACCGGAATTTGACCTCACCATGGAACAGGCCATTCTGCTGGCGCAGAAATACCGTTGGGAACTCGTCGAAGCAGACTATGGCGTAAGGGCAGCTGAGGCCTCTCTTCGCTCTGCAAAGGCAGGCTATCTCCCGACAGTCAGCGTCGGCGGCGGATACAGCTGGAAGGAAGCCAGCGTGACGGCGGTCGATAAAGATGACTGGGCTGTCCAGGGCGGGCTTTCCTGGTCACTTTGGGATGGCGGCGCTACCCAGGCATCGGTGAAGAAAGCGGATGCCGCGGTCAAAACAGCACAGGAAACACTCCTGCAGGCGAGAGAAAAGATCGAGCTGGAAGTCCGTCAGGACTACCTGAACGTTCTCTCTTATAAAGAACAGATCCGTGCTGCCGAAGCATCGGTCGCTCAGGCAGAAGAAGCATATAAGATCGCGACCGTCCGCTACAGCAGCGGCGTCGGCATCAACCTGGATGTCCTCGATGCAGAACTCGCCCTCAATACTGCGAGAACGAACTACATCACCGCGCTCTACAACTACAACATCGGTCTCGCTACGCTGGAACATGCGATGGGCGTACCGGCTGTCATTCACCCGGAATTTGCAAAAGCATAATTTTTAGTGACTAGTGACTAGTGACTAGTGACTAGTGACTGGGAGACATCAGACTCGCATATCGTCATTTCGAGCGAAGCGAGAAATCTTTGTCATTCGCGGTCAAAAGGATGATGTCAGGAAACCATAAATGGGAAGCCTGTTAATCGCTGACCTTCGGGCATCGCCCTATTTATACTCCGCGGCGCTTCTGATTTTTTATGCGCCGCACCAACCCCCTTTGAACCTTTTGAACTTATAGAACCGGTTTCCACCCTTTCATCCCCGAGCAAGGGGCGGCACGCCCCCGGGGCTAACCCTGAACCTTGAAACTTTATTTTTCTTTGGAGAACTTGACCTTGGCTAGCAGAATCAAATGGTGGATCAATGGTATCGCAGCATTTATTTTCATCATGCTCTGTATCATTTATCTGCTGATCCGTCCGATCATCACACAGAATCTGGAACCCGTCATCAAAGACGCGGCAGGGGAGCGCATCAATGGCACCCTGACGTGGACCATGATGGATCTGGATCCGAATTATGATCTTTCCTTCACCGACCTTGAGCTAAAGGACGCGAAAGGAGAGGTTGTATTCAAGTCGCCTTCTTTGGAAATCGGATGGTCTGCTTCTGCGCTGTATAACTATGCCTTCAAAGACGGCGGCATCGCTGATGTCGTGAAGACGGTGACCATTGAGAATCCGGAAGTGCACCTTGCCAAGGGGAATGATGGACTCTGGAATGTAGAGACGATTCTAAAACCATCGGACTCTTCGGACAACGGTACTTTCACAGGACAGGTCATCGTGAAGGACGGGAATGCTTCCATCTCTGCACCGGATATTGGTTCGTATGATTTCACTTCGCTGGGAGGCACGCTCGGCTGGGACAGCAAGGGTACGATCACAGGCTCTTTTGCGGGTGAGGCATTTGACAGCCATTTTAAGGGAGACGTGAAGTACACGAATACGAATAACATGGAAATCAGTCTGGAAACGGATCCGGTTTCCCTTACCTCGTTGAAGCCGCTCTTAGAGCAGTTCCCACGGATTTCTTCAAAACTTGATATAGACAAAGGGACAGGACAGGTGACCAGCGCCAAGATCTGGAAAAGTGATGGCGCTGTCGCTTATCATGTCCAAGGCTCTATCAAAGATGCTGCTCTTCGCTATGATCATTTTATTCTGGCTGACGGAGCAGCCTTTTTTGATATTGAAAATGGCGAAGCTGTCATCACCGAAGCAGCCGTAAAGGTCAATGGGCAGACATTCACCGGGGATGCGAAGGTTCTTTTTGACGTGGACGATCCGATCCTGATGGGACATGTGACTCTGAAGGATATCAAGGCGGAAGAGCTGCTGCCGGAGAAAGGCGCCACCGGAGTCGTTTCCGGCAGCGTAGATATTTCGGGGACGATGGGAGATCCTTTCGTGTCCGGCGAAGCCCATGTGAAGGATGGGCAATATGAGGATCTTTCTGTCAAAGAGGCGAATGTGCGCTTTGTCTATGGAGAGGATCGGATCTCGATCCCTTATCTGAAGGCACAGATGGCCGGTGGTCTTCTGATCGGCGAAGGCTCATATACTATGACAAGCGGGGCCTTCGAAGGCGAAGCCGCCGGAGAGCATATCGATCTTTCTTCTCTTCCGGTCGGGATTTCCGCTTCCGGCATTGTGAGCGGATCGGGGAAGGCGAAGGGCACCTATAAGGAAGGCGCACTGTCTTTGAAAATGGCTTCCGGAGAAATGGATGGCACGGGTCTTTCGTATGAGAATATGGCAGCCGGCAAGGTTTCCGGCTTTGGCAGTTACCGGGATGGTGACTGGCATGGTGTTTTCTATGGCATGGATCTTTCGTATGATGGGATGTCCATGGACACCCTCTCGGGGGAGGCGACTTCGCGCGGCGGCGTGATGGATATCGCGTATCTGACAGGCACATCCGGCGAAGGCGCATTCACCGTGAAGGGGACATATGGGCGGTCTCTCTCGCTCTCGGGCGAGGCATCGTCCATCGACCTTTCTGCGCTTTCCGGCCTTTCGGGGATGGATATGGCCGGACGTCTCTCCGGTCGGTTCGCAGTCAGCGGGAGCAGGGAGGATCCATCTGGCGCGGCAGATTTCACAGCGCAGGATGGGGAGATCCGTGGCATCTCCTTTGACCGTATCGAAGGACATGTATCGCTGGGAGATCAGCTGGCGACTATCACCTCGCTTCGCTGGGAAGGGCCGGACGGCAAGCATACCGTGAAGGGGACCGTCGGTCTCTTTGCGCCGCACCCTCTCTCACTCACCATCGATACCGACAAGACACGCATCGAGAAACTGCTTGCGCTTGCCGGAGAGGACTACCCGGTGACGGGCTGGGTCGAAAATACCATGACCATCACTGGCACGATGGAAGCGCCGCAGGTGAAAGGCGATTTTCTGGCCTTCGACGGTTCGGTCATGGGTGAGCTTTTCCAGAGCATCTCCGGCGAATATACCTATGATGGAAATGACATCACCCTGAAAAACGGCCTCGCCTATATCTACGATGGTACAGCCATCGTGAGCGGTACGGTGAAGCCAGACATGATCGATATGGATGTGTCACTCAATGACATCAGCCTTTCGCGGATGCTTCCGGGACGCGGCGCAGACGGCAAGGTCAATATGCGCGGGCATGTATCCGGAACGATGGAAGATCCGGTCTTTGAAGGGACGATCTCCTCCAGGCAGATCTCTGTAGGAGGCACTGCCATTTATATGGCATCTGCCGGTATCTATTATCAGAACCATGTCGTAAGCCTTGATGACGGTATATTCAATCAGAAGAATGGCCATTTCGAATGGAGAGGCAGCTATCACATGGATTCCCATACCCTGCAGGGGTTCCTCCGATTTAAGGAATGGAATATCAAGGAGATCATGCGTCTTTTCAAGCTGCCTGAGTCCGCTGTGGATGGTGCTGTCAATGGCGGCATGCAGATCGGAGGGACACTGGAAAACCCCAGCATCGACTTCAAAGCAGATTTTCTGGGAGGGCATCTGGGGGATACACCCGTCGGTCAGGGAGCGATCGATTTTTCCTACCTGAATGGGGCGCTCTCGATCCGTAAGTTTCATCTTCCTGTAGGAGATGGACTGCTCGCAGCAGAAGGCGCTATGAATAGCGATGGGGAGCTCGCGATCCAGCTCGCAGCCAAAGACATGGAGATGTCCTGGCTGCCGCAGGTATTGGGACGAGATGACATACGGATGGGCGGTCGTCTGACGGCCGGAGTCGTTCTCAGCGGAAATAAGACATCGCCGGAAGCAGACATCTCGATCGGTATCGAGCATCCGAGCTACGGAGAAATCAGCTTTGACAGCTTCTCTTTGATGGCGAATGCCAAGAGCAATGTCGTGACGCTGCAAAATGCACTGGTATCGAAGGGAAACTATCGTGCAAGTGCCAAGGGCATACTCCCCGGCAATCTTTTCACTGGCAGCACCACCGATGAGGCAGTGCCGCTTTCTGTTGATTTCAATCTCGATCAGGCAGATGTGAATATTCTGGCTCTCTTCGGTAAAGCCGTGACGAGTGCGAGCGGACCGATCAAGGGACATGTACAGCTTGTCGGTGACTATCGTGACCCCGAGCTTAAGGGCAGCATCACAGCAAAGAATGGGGCGCTCGGTCTTATGACCATGAATGAAGTCATTCAGCCGATCGATCTGTCCTTACGATTTGATGGACATCGCGTGACATTTGATGGCAGTGCCTCCTTCGGCGGCGGCGGCGTCACTGCGAAGGGCTCTGCCGACTGGAAAGAAAAGGCGATCACGCATTATGATGGGGAAGTGCATATGCATACTCCTTCCATCGACTCTGCCTATTACAAAGGAGCCGTCGATGCTGACCTTTCACTGGGTGAATTCATGGATCAGCTCGGTGTCACGGGCAAGATCTCTGTCCACGATGCGACCTGCGAAGTGCCGCTCGCTCTCCTTTCGGAGAGCGGTGAGTCGTCGGCCAATTTCCTGACGAAGATCGACATAGCCATCGGAGACAATGTACGGCTCTACAGTAGCTCGCTCTATGACCTAATGATCAAAGGAAATATTTCGATGATGGGCCATTTCCGCGAACCGATCATGACGGGCCGCGTGAATGTAGAAAAAGGAACGGTCAAGATCAATACCACGGAATTCAAGATCGATCAGGCCAATGCTGTCTGGGGCGGTACCCCCGGCTCCTTCCTGCCTGTCATCCATGCGCGTGCCGATACCAAGGTCGGTCATTACAATATCAAAGCCGAGCTGGATGGACTGCCCGGTGATATGAAGACGACCTTCCACAGTGATCCCGCGCTGAATGATTCGCAGATCATCATGCTGCTGACGCTCCATCAGGATCCGACCAAGGATAAGGATGGCTCGATGCAGGGGGCGCTCTTCAATGCCGGCCTCACCATGCTCTTCGGGAATACGATGCAGGACTTCCTCGCAGATAAGATCGGCCTTGACCTCATCAGCATCACGTCGAACCTGACAGACTACTATGACAACATCGATGACAACAATGACAGCTACTACTACATCAAGATCGGGAAGTACCTCTTCAATGACTTCATGCTGACTGCGACCATGGGAGTGAATAATGAGGAAAAGAGTCTGGGCTTCCATTATGATTTGAATTCGCGCGTCGGTCTCTCATCGTGGTATAATAGTAATCACGACAGTTACATCGGCAGCGATTGGAGCTTTAAATTCTAGGGTTAGCCAAAGGGGCGTGTCCCTTGATTGTGGATGAAAGCTCTGCTCGAATTAGGATTGAGGAATGGCGGTGCGCGCATAAAAAACAGAAGCGCCGCGGAGTATAAATAGGGCGATGCCTGAAAGTGGCATTTAAATCACCAGTCACTAGTCACAAGTCACTCGAGGCTCCTAATCCCTAATCCCTAATCCACAATCCCTAGTCACTACTTTCGAAAACTCGGAAATGTGAATATGGTCAATATCAGTTACATGGAGTATTTCTATGCTTGAAGAATACAAAGCCTGCCTGTCCCGTGTGACCTTGCTCAGCCGGGAGGAAGAGCAGGCGCTTTGGAAAGAATACAAAGAGGAAGAGGAGATCGACGCGCGACAGCGTCTGATCGAGAATTACCAGCCGCTTGTCTTCAAGGAGGCCGTCAAGTATGGCCTGCAGGAGACGGTGACGATGGACCTTATTCAGGAAGGCACTGTAGGGCTCATGGAGGCTGTCGAGCGCTATGATCCTTTGGCCGGTGTCGCCTTTTCCCTGTATGCCATCCATCGCATCCGCGGACGCATGCTGAATTTCCTGAATGCCAATAAAAAGGAGATCCTTCTCAAGGACGGGGAGGAAGAAAAGGTCTTCCTCGCGCAGGCCATTCCCGATATGGCTTTCGAAAGTGCCGACCGTGAATCGCTGCATGCGGCAGTCGACCTGGCAGTGCAGCGACTCTCTGCCAAAGAGCAGGATGTCATTCGCTCGGTCTACCTCGCGGAGCAGACCGCCGCGGAGACCGCTGATGCCATGGGCGTCAGCCAGGCCTACGTCTACCGCCTCGAGAAACGCGGTATCCGTCGCCTTCGCGGGATGCTCTCGAAGCTGATCCATGAGAGAAAGTAAGGAATGACGCAGCATAGCGTTTCTTGCGGTCCCATTTTTGGCACCGCCTCGTTGCCCCCGCTGAACCTATCGGAAAGAGTAAGATGGAACAGAAATCGGATCTCTGCTCCTCGGACCCTGTCAAACATATCATTCCAGCCTGAAAACACTCGAATTTCTGCAAAAATGCTTGAGAATACAAGAAAATGTGAAATAAATAATAATTTTGGATGTTCACTTGTACTTCTAAAACACTGATTATATATAAGAATCATGTAACCAGTCGTTGGCAGAGATCGGAATGATTCCGGTTTTCTCAGCAGGAGGCAGTATGTCGGGGGATACGCTGAAGAGAGTGAAGTCGGTGAAGAGGTGGCTGGAAAAGGCAGAGAATTCCTATTCCAATCATAAAGAACTGACGGGCGAGATGAATCTCATCATGGCGCAGGCAGAGATGCAGCGCCTGAAAGAGGTGAGAGGGACTTCGCCGCGGCGGAAGTGGCTGCTTCGCGGCGGCGCGCTGGCTGTGGCGGGAGCGCTTTTCCTCGGCGCCTCTTTTCTGAAGGACAGTTTTTTTGCACCTGCGCCTACTCCGGTAAGACCGGTGGAAACAGCAGTCACGACACCGGATGCGGCGGTTGTGCCAGTCGAGGAAGCGGATAAGAAAGCCGAAGAGGTCCCTTCGGTATCTGCAGAGACTGTCACGACAAAACCGGTGGAAACGGATCCGCCAAAGCCAGATCCCGAGGTGGTGCCGCCTGCTAAAGCAGCGCCCGTCGTCATGACGCCCGCGCCGGCTCCGGTGGAAGTCTCCGCTGTCACGAAGCCTGCCGCCCCCGCTCTCTCGGATCAGGAGATTCAGCGTGTCGTAGGCGAAGCGGGAAGGGCTCTCCGAGGAAATTCATGATAAGAAGGATTCCAGAGGTTTGAAGGGTGTCCCCTTTAGGAGCTCCCGTCCTGCACCGAATCCATCAATCCCAATGTTATTTAAGGAAATCACACGTTTTGGCAAGTATGCCAGATACCCATCTGTATTTCCATAAATATATAGAAATTCACCATCCAATACATGAGGAGGAATTTACGATGACAGCAACATATAAGAAAGCACTGCTTGCCTCTGCGATCCTGCTTGCGCTTTCCGGCGCGGACGTCTTTGCGGAAGCACCGCAGATGACCGGCTCCCAGAACGGCATGTCCCAGAGCTCCATGATCGACGTGAAGAGCGGTAAGGAAGCGGGCAAGACAGGTGAGATCTCCGACCAGACGGAAAAAGCGGAACCATCCATGGAAGTGAAGGAATCCCACCAGACCGTCGCAGTGGGCGATGCCTCGCTCTATCTTTCGGCGGACGATGACGCAGCCATCGAAGCACATACAGGCAAGACCATCGCGCATGTTGACTTCGACGGGATCCCGGAAGAAGTCAAGACGAAGCTGTCCCCTCTTCTGCAGAGCAAACCGGGCAGCACCATCACGGCTGAGGGCATCCGCAATGATGTGGCATCTCTTGGCTCGACAGGTGTATTCTCTCAGATCCGTCCGAATTTCAAGGAAATCCCTGAAGGCGTGGACCTCACCTATGGCCTTGTTGCAAATCCCATCGTTCGTGATGTGGAATTCACCGGCAATACCATCTTCACCTCTGACTACCTGAAGTCCATCCTGCAGGTGCCGGAGGGCAGCGTCCTGAACTTCGTCCTCGTGAACCAGAAGCTCAAGGAGATCGAAGATGCCTACCTCAAGCAGGGCTACATGCTCGTCTCCATCCCGAATGTGGAAGTGACGCCGAAGGGCATCCTGAAAGTCCATATTTCCGAAGGTGTCATCGAAGATATCCAGCTCGTCGGCAATGATAAGACGAAGGACAAAGTCATCCTCCGCGAACTCAAGATGAAGAAGGGCAAGCCCTTCAATAAATTCCAGGCAAGCCGCTCCATGGAAAGACTCTATAATCTGGGCTACTTTGAAGATGTCAACATGAAGCTGCTTCCCGGCAAAGAAAATGAACACAATGTCGTCATCGAGATCGATGTCGTCGAGCAGAAGACCGGTGTCATCACTGTCGGCGCCGGCTACTCGGACTCTGACGGTACAGTCGGCATCATCGAGCTCGGTGATACGAACTTCCGCGGCACAGGCGATAAGGTCAATTTCCACTGGGAATTCGGCGGCGCCGGCAACGGTAAGAACTATACCATCTCCTACACCCGCCCGTGGATCAATTCCAACGGTGACTCCCTTGGCGCTTCCATCTTCAATCGCATCTATGAATACGATGACTATGATGCAAATGGCGATACTGTCGCAGAATACGATAAGAGAAGAAGCGGCTGGAACCTCACCTGGGGACGCCAGCATGGCGAATATCGCACGAACTACTTCACCTTCGAAAGTGCGAAGGAAGAATACGATGACCATGATGGTTTCGATCCGGGTAGCGTGATGACTGAGCACATGAAAAACGAAGGGGTAACCGATTATCATCAGTCTGAATGGTACAAGGCTATCATGGATAACTTCGGTACCACGAACAGCTTCACCTTCTCGCATGTCTTCGATAACCGTGATAATTACTTCAATGCCAGCAAGGGTCGCCGCATTTCCTTCTCCACTCAGTGGGGCGGACATGGCCTTGGCGGTGACTATGATTTCTACAAGTTTACGACAGAAGGCCGTTTCTACAAGGGCCTTGGCAATGGTCACATCCTTGCACTCCGTCTGCAGGGCGGCTACATCGACGGTGACGTCTCCTATGGCAACCTCTTCGACCTCGGCGGCTCGAATACGCTTCGCGGCTATGAGGATGACCAGTTCAAGGGCAAGAAGATGTATGCAGCAACCTTGGAATATCGTTTCCCGATCGCCAAGAAAGTACAGGGCGTCCTCTTCACCGATGGCGGCAGCACCTGGGGCATCGATAACGGACAGATCCCGTGGTATGAAGATGATGATGGCTTCCAGTGGTCTTGCGGCGTAGGCCTGCGTCTCCAGACCCCGATCGGACCGATCCGTCTTGACTATGGCCACGGTGATAAGAATAAATTCCACTTCAGCTTCGGCACACAGTTCTGATTTGAATGTGAAATGAGAAATGGTGGTGCGGCGCAACATACATAAAGCGCCTCAGCTCCGATTTTCACCTCCTTCCTGTGGAAGGAGGTGCCCGCAGGGGCGCAATGCTATTAAGTTAAGCGGCAGAACATTCTTGGCTCCCCATCGGGGGAGCTGCCCGGAGGGCTGAGGGGGCAGCACTACGGTATATCCAACATTGTTCGATGGCCGCTGGCATGCCCCTATTGCCTTCGGCACTTCCCCCGAAGGGGGAAGCAAGTCATTACGGCGCTAACAATTTCCTTAACTTAACAGCATTACTCAGCTACGTAGGCCCTTGGAGAAGGGCCGCGCCAAAGGGAGAGGATTGCAGTGCCCCAAAGGGGCACCTCTCAATGAAGCGGAACGAAAGTGCATGTGCGATAAAGTTACACCCGTATCGGCATCTCCTCCTTGTAGAACGGTTAGCGCGCTAAGTGTGCTATTTTATCACTGCTTCAGGGGGACGTCTTACGCTTATTTCAATATTCCGCGGCGCTTCTAATTTTTATGCGCCGCACCTTTCCCTCAGAACCTATTGCCCCTTTTCCTATCACGCCCCTCTGCGTTTCAACGCAAACCAAGACAACAGGAGAATCATATCTAATGAAAGATCAAGTGAAAGCATTCAAAGCACCCAGCCCGATCATCATACTGGTGTGCGTCATCGTATTCTGCGCCATTGCGAGCTACATCATCCCCGCGGGCGTTTATGACCGAGTCAAGGACGTTCAGACCGGAAAAATGGTTGTCGACCCGTCTACCTTCCACTATGTAGCGCAGAAACCGACAGGATTTCTCGATTTCTTCACTTCTATCAATAAAGGATTCAAGGGCGGTATCAGCATCATCGCCTTCCTCTTCATGGTGGGCGGCTCCCTCAATATCCTTGCCAAGACCGGTGCCATCGTGGCAGGGCTCAGCGCTCTTGTTGAAAAGCTGAAGAATCGGAGCGTCCTTCTGATCCCCGTCCTCATGACCACGCTTGCCACCTTCTCGACACTCGCCGGATGCAACGAGGAATACCTCGCCTTCACGCCTCTCGTCGTGAGCGTCGCACTCGCACTCGGCTTCGACTCCTTGACCGCGCTTGGCATGCTCTTCTGTTCGGTCGCAGCCGGTTATGGCGCCGGATGCACCCAGCCATTCTCCGTCGGCGTTGCGCAGGGCATCGCCGGTGTCCCGATCTTCTCCGGCCTGCCATATCGTATGGGTATCTTTGTCTTGCTCCTCGTGCTGAACATTTCTTATGTCATGTACCACGCGCGCAAGGTGAAGAAAGACCCGAAGAGCAGCCCGGTCTATGAGGTCGACCTGCTGAAACGAGACAAGATCGATCTTTCAGCCGCAGAAAAACTCTCCACACGGCAGGCCATTTGCCTTGGGCTCCTTGGTCTGAACTTCGTTTGCATCATCGTCGGCGTGCTGAAATTTGATTTCTATATGAATGAAATCTCTGCGATCTTCCTCATCATGGGCATCCTCTCCGGCATCATCTGCCGCCTGCACCCGAATGACATCTGTGATGCCTTCCTCGAAGGCTGCAAGGGCATGATGCTCCCCTGTCTCGCTGTTGCGATGTGTAAGGCAGCCACCATTCTTTTGGACAATGCCAAGGTCATGGATACCATCATCTACTACCTTGCCGGCATGCTCGACATCTTCCCATCCTCCATTATCGCCTTCGGTATGTTCATCATCCAAGACTGCTTTAATCTTCTCGTCCCCTCCAGCTCAGGGCAGGCGGCTATCTCCATGCCGATCATGGCACCGCTCGCTGACATCGTCGGCCTCACCAGACAGACCGCCGTCTTCGCCTTCACCTTCGGCGATGCCTTCACGAACTGTATCACCCCGGCCTCCGGCGCCACCATGTCCTACCTCGCCATGGCAAACGTCCCCTACAAAAAATGGGCGCGCTTCATCCTCCCTCTCATCGGCATGTGGTGGATCGTTGCCTTCTGCTTCCTCACCTACGCGACCGCCATTCACCTGGGGCCGGTGTGAGTGGCTGGTGAACTTGCGGCGAGTGAATCATAACTGCCAGTCGTTTTCTTAGGCTCATAATCAAAAACGCGACCATCTACGTTTGGATGGTCGCGCTTTTATTATGAGAGATATTATTTCACCGGATTTCTCAGTGTCCCGATGGGGTCGATGTTGATCTCTACCACATCGCCTTTTTTGAGGAATTTCGGCGGGTTGAAGCCCATGCCTACGCCCTGCGGGGTGCCGGTCGCGATGACGTCGCCCGGGAGGAGGGTCATGCCGTCGGAGAGGGTCGCGATGAGTTTCGGAATGGAGAAGATGAGGTCGGTGGTGGTGCCTTCCTGACGTAGGCTGCCATTGACTTTCGTGTAGATGGTGAAGGGGAGCGGCCAGTCACCGACCATGACGGTCGGGCCCATCGGGCAGAAGGTATCGAGGCTCTTGCCGCGGAACCACTGGAGGTGCTTTTTCTGCAGGTCTCTGGCGGTGACGTCATTGATGATGGTGTAGCCATAGACGTATTTCATCGCATCTTCTTCTGCGATGTTCGTGCCTCGTTTGCCGATGATGACGCCGAGCTCGCCTTCGTAGTCGACTTCCTGGGTGACTGCGGGATGGCTGTCGATTTCCTCGTCTGGTCCGATGATGGAGGTGGTGGCTTTGGTGAAGAAGATCGGATCTTCCGGGTTCTTGGCATTGGCGTTCTGGTCAAATTCCTTGACGTGTGCCTGATAGTTCTTACCCACGCAGAGGACGTTTCTTCTGGGGTAGAAGGGGGCTTCGAGACGGACGTCTGCGAGCGCGATCGGAGCGACGGCTTTGTTCTTCCCGTTCATTTCGAGCGCGTGAGCAAGGTTCAGTAGGCCTTCTTCGCCGCTTTCGATGAAATCGCCCAGCGTCTCAGCGAGGGGGATGAAGTAGGTTTCTTCAAGATCGATGGCGGGGTAGATGGAAGTGCCGTCGGCGGACAGGACGCCCCACTGGCGTTCGCCTTTGTAGTTGTAGGATACAAGTCTCTGCATAATAGACCTTCTTTCTTATAATATAGAGTGTGGACATATTATAGCATAAATACAGGAAATATGGTTGATTGGTTCATGGCCTGGATAGCGGGGGATAACAAGTTCAAGTGGTTCAACGGGTTCGATGGGTTCAAAAGGTTCAATGGGGGTGGTGCGGCGCGAAGCGCCGCGGAGTTTTAATAGCGCTTCGCGCCGTTGTCATTTCGAGCGTAGCCGAGAAATCTCTATGGCAGAACGCTCATTGCCTGATGTGAGACA
>OLSX01002081.1_pt1 | contig 18256 bp, 13 predicted proteins | sample 1673141 | NCBI WGS metagenome assembly OLSX01 (sample SAMEA3136759, study PRJEB25190) | human gut metagenome | biome: human gut; feature: human-associated habitat; material: faeces | place: Austria | collected 2013
AAACAAGGGAAAATACATAAGGTTTTGATATTTGATAGGCGGTAAGCCTTGAAAAATCAAGGAATTTCGGAAGATTGAATTTTTAATCTTAATATAATAAGCTCCCCGGTTTCTTGGCTTTCCGATACAAAGTACAATTTCGGTGCGGTGCTGATAGTAGTCATATGGATGAGCTTCGGCGCGGGATTTTTGTCATTTATCGCAGGTCTTCAATCGCTTGACCCCGTATATTACGAGGCGGCATCAATAGACGGACTTAAAAACCGCTGGCAAGAGCTTTATTATGTTACATTTCCGCAAATGGGTCCGCAATTGCTTTTCGGCGCCGTAATGTCAATATCGGGCGCATTTTCAATAGGCGGACAGTGCGAGGCGCTCACGGGAAACCCGAGTACCGACTATTCAACGCATACCATACTTTTGCATATGACGGATTATGCTACGGTAAGATATGAGCTTGGATATGCTTCCGCAATTGCAGTAGTGCTTTTCGGTATGATGCTGCTTTCGTGGTTCATTATAAACAAGGTTTTAAGCCGATTTAACGCATAGGGGGGGATAAACGCCGATGAGATTTAAAAAAGATAAAAAAGCGCGTTTATACCGCTCAAGAACGGGTAATGTGCTTACCTTTGTTTTCTTAGGCTTGCTTTCGGTATTTATGGTGCTGCCTATGGTTTATGCCGTTTTGCAGTCATTAAAGCCGATTGACGAAATATTTGCGTACCCGCCTAAGTTTTTCGTAAGAAACCCTACCACCACCAATTTTATGACGGCGTTTAAGCTTGCCGATAACCTGACCGTACCGTTTTCAAGATACCTTTTTAACAGTGTATTCGTTTCGGTTGTAGGCACGGCGGTATATGTAGTTATATCCTCGGCGGCGGGCTATGCGCTTTCAAAGGGTAAATTTCCGGGGCGCGAGCTTATATCGTCGCTCGTTGTATGGACTATGCTTTTCAGTATGCAGGTGACGGCTGTTCCGCAGTATTTGGTAATTTCCGGGCTTAAAATGGTTGATACATATTTTGCGGTTATTCTGCCGGCACTGGCGGGAACTATGGGAATATTTCTTATGCGGCAGTTTGTAACCTCCGCAATTCCCGATTCGGTGCTTGAGGCGGCAAGAATAGACGGCGCGGGCGAGCTGAAAATAGTTACGGGAATAGTTATGCCGAATGTTAAGCCTGCATGCCTTACGCTGATAATTTTCACATTCCAGTCGCTTTGGAACAACAGCGGTGCGACATACATATATACCGAGAGCAAAAAGCTTTTGCCGAATGTTTTCTCTACGGTGGCTGCGGGCGGTATTGCGCGCGCGGGTGCGGCGTCTGCCGTATCGGTAATTCTCATGATTCCGCCTATACTTATATTCCTTTATTCGCAAAGCTCTGTAATGGAAACTATGTCGCATTCGGGTCTTAAGTGAGGTGCAGGGTATGAAAAAAATATTAAAATTAACGCTTTGCGCGGCACTTTCGGCAACTGTGATAGGGTCGGCGTTTATATGCGGGGCGGATTCACCGTCATACGCGCCGTACAGCTCTTACGAGCTTAATGAAAGCGAGGAATCGGTTGCCGCTCCTATCGGTTTTACTCAAAGTGCACTTTGGACTGCCGAAAGCATAGGAGTCGGCGGCACGCTTGCTCAGCCGCAGGATTTTAAGGAAACCGAAAACGGGTTCGTTATACTTGACAGCGGCAACAGCCGAATAATTGAAACAGATAAGCAGGGAAAGCTTGTTAAGTGTTACAATTCTTTCCGTGATGAAAACGGCGGGGAGGTAACCTTTACCGAGGCACAGGGTATTGCAATAAATAAGGACGGCAATTTCCTTGTTTCCGATACTAAAAACGGAAGAATTTTGAATTTAGACCGAAACGGTATTCTGAAAGGTACGATAACACGCCCGGACGAGGCTATGCAGGACAGTGACGCGCCCTTTCAGGTTTCAAAAATCGAATGTGCCGAAAACGGTGATATTTATGTTGCGGTTGAAAGCGTAAACCTCGGAATTTTCGTATTTGACTCAAGCGGTAAATTTGACAGATTCGTAGCAAGTAACCCCGTAGTAACTACGGCAAGCGTAATACTTAATTATCTTTCAAGACCGTTTATGACGACCGAGCAGATCCGAAACCGAATGCAGTCTACACCGCTCAAGGTTACAAACTTTTGTCTGGATGGAGACGGCTTTATATACACCGTATCGCAAAACAGCAAACAGGTGTTGCAAAGCGGAATGGTAAGACGGCTTAATTATCGCGACAGTAATGTGCTTTCCTCCGAAATCGTGTTCGGAGACCTTGAACGCGACAGCGAAAACGGAAAGGTTACGCTTTTCAATTCCGTTGCGGTTACGGATAACGATGATATAATACTGCTCGATCAAAGCCGAGGCAAAGTATTTTATTACAGTAAGGGCGGCTATTTGATGACCATTTTCGGCGCGATAGGCGATCAGGACGGCACATTTGTTTCACCCGTTCAGGTTAAATATTCGGACGGGAAAATATATGTTTTGGATTCTGCCAAGGGTTGTATTACCGAATTTAAGCCCACATCGTATATGACTGCGTATTTAGAAGCTATGGATCTGCTTAACAAGCGCGAATTTGACGCGTCCCTTGAAAAGTGGAAGGAAGTAAATCGCCTGAATTCAAACAGCAGCTACGCCTATTATGGTATGGGGCTGGTTCACGATATGACCGGCAATTATAAAGAAGCTATGCGATGCTTTAAGCTGGCGGATAACAAGGCGACTTTTTCAAATTCCTTTAAGGAATACCGCAAGGAGTTTTTAAGCCGATGGGCTTGGTGGCTTGTTTTGGGCATAGTTGCCGCAGTGGTTCTTATTACATTTGCGGTCAGATTCACTGTAAAAGCTCTTGAAAAACGAAACGGTGAGGTTTACAGTACGCTTGAAACGAAGTGGCTTTTCCCGTTTTACACAATAAGGCATCCGATTGACGGCTTTGAGCAATTCAAAACAAGAAAGATACAGTCTTTGGCACTTTCGGGTGTAATTGTTGTGATTTGGATACTGACCGAGTTTTTATCGGTTTTCTGCACCGGCTACATTTTTTCGGGGAACAGCGCAGCTTATAATCCGTTTTCAACCGTACTTTCAACAATCGGCTTGTTCTCGGTATTTGTAGCCTCAAACTGGTGTCTTTCAACGCTTACCGAGGGCAAGGGAACATTCTCTGAAATAGTTTCGGTTACGGCATATTCGCTGTTGCCCTACATTTTTTCAAAGCTGATAATTGTACTGCTTTCAAATGTTCTTTGCTCAAACGAGCAGGTGTTTATGACTATAATAAGCGTTATAGGTCTTTTGTGGAGCGCGGTGCTGCTGCTCGGCGGACTTTACGCAATACATCAGTATTCATTCGGGAAAACACTGTTTTCCGTTTTGCTCACGCTGATAGGAATGCTGATTATAGTTTTGGTACTCGTGGTATTTTACACGCTTATTCAACAGGCTTTCGGATTTATTCATTCGCTTTATCAGGAAGCAACGCTTTAAGGAGGCGGAAATATGAAATATATAAAAATAATTTCCGCCCTGCTTTCTTTACTTTTGGTTACTGCGGGTGCGGCGGGCTGCGGAAAGGCGAATACTTCGCAAAAGCTTTATACGCCGCACGAAACAGAATATACGGCGGTTCAGCCGAATAACAAGCAGGTTACGGTTTTACCAAAGCAAATAGGGGTAAACGAGGACACCTCGGAGCAGTTTATTATTCATTACAGGGAAATTGCAAGAAATCAGAACAGCATACTGTATGCGGATACCGAAAAAGGCTTTTTTGCACTTCAAAACATAAATACCGAGGAAATATGGTACAGCACACCGAACGATTCCGAACTTGACGAAAAAACCGGCGGAACGGAGCGAAACGATGTTCGTTCGCAGATAATCGTAAACTATGTTCTGCGCTCGGAGGAAAATACGGCGTCGTTTTACCGCACGGAAAACAGTCAGACGGGCTGCGTTAAGGGCGGAACGCTGGAAACAAGCGAAATTGAAAACGGAATACGCGTGGTATATTCTTTCAAAAAAAGCGGAATTACGGTGCCCGTAAATTATTTTCTCACAGGCGACGGCTTTTCCGCCGAAATAGATGTAAAGAATATCGACGAGGGTAAAAAGTCCTATCTTATAGGTGTAAATCTTCTGCCGACATTCGGTGCCGGAAACTGGGAAAGCGAGGGCAGCCTGTTTGTGCCTGATGGGTCGGGCGCTCTGATACCGTTTAACGGGCATAACGATATGAAGACTTCGTATGTGCTGCCGGTTTACGGTGAGGAAAAAGCCGTTCTCAAAAATCAGAAGGTCTTATCAAATGAAACCGTGCGTATGCCGGTATTCGGCACAATAAAGCAAAATAACGCGCTTATGGGCATTATTTCGCACGGCGACACCTCCGCCTCTGTAACGGCACTTTACGGAACTGATTCAAGGGGCTACAATTCGATATCCTCGGTTATGAACTACCGCACGCTCGATTCAAAGGAAATGTTTAAAAATCAGGGCGGTATTTCGCGAACGCTCTACCGCGTTTCATCAGCTCACGCAAGCTTTGATACATTCCGCACCGATTATTATTTGTTGGACGGCGACAGCGCCGATTATGTGGGTATGGCAGAAAAATACCGCGAATACCTGACGCGCAGCGGAAAGCTTAAAAATTCCGAATTGCAAAAGCCGACGTTTAATATAGAAATGTACGGTGCGGCGGATATATCAACGACCTTTTTAGGCGTCAAATATAATAAAACGGTAAAGCTTACAACATTTGAAGAAGCTGAAAAAATAATTAGGACCGTAACCGATAAAGGTATGAACTCGCTTTCGGTGCGGTTTATCGGCTGGAGCGGCGCGGGATTGCTTAATAAAAAGCTCGATGTCAGTGCAAAGGCAATGAGCGCGCTCGGCGGAAACGGTAAATTCAAAGATCTACTTAAATTTGCCGATGAAAACTCGGTCAATATCTATCCCGATATTGATATTATGTCCCTTAGAAAGGGCAGCGGAGATTATTCGCTTTCAAGCGATGTTGTAAGGACTATGTTTAACTACAAGGGCGAGCAATATGTATATTCCCGCTCGGTCTATAACAAACTGACCAACGAGGATTCCGTATATCTGCTGAACGGAGATTCCGTAATGCGTGCGTCAAATACATTCTTCACAAAATATAAGAATAGGTTTGGCGGTAATATATCGCTTACAGGTCTTGCCGATAATCTTTATTCCGATTTCGGTTATAAAAAAAGCGAATATAAGGATAAGGCGTATTACAAAAATTTAACTGCACTGAAAAACGCATCTGATCAATGCAAAAGCGTGGCGGTTGAAAGCGCTAACGCATACGCCTTTGAATTTGCCGATCGTATATATAAAACGCCTGTTTTTTCAAGTGGATACGATATATACAGCAAGGATGTTCCGTTTTATCAGATTGTTTTACACGGCTTATCGGCGCTTGTGACCGAGCCTCTTATAGGTTCGCAGGATTCTGAAACTCTGTTTTTGAAAGCGGTGGAAACGGGCAGCGAGCTGTCGTTCGCGGGTACATACAGCGAGACTTCCGAACTTATAGGCTCACGGTTTGAAGATAAATACAGCACATATTACCTCGGCTGGATAGATAAAGCAAACGCGCTTTATACCGAATATATGCCGTTGCTCGAAAAAATTTACAATAAAAAGATAACAGCTCACAGCGAGTTTAAGAGCGGAGTTTTTATAACAGAATATGAAAACGGAATTAAAACTGCCGTAAATTACAATGAAACCGATGCGGATATAAACGGAACGCTTTGCAAGGCAAAAGGCTTTGTAATACTTCAGGGGGAGGGTAAATGATGAAAAAATCAAAGACCGCAAGACTTACTATCGAGCAGCGAACAGCTCTTAACGGACATTTGTATGTTTTGCCGTTTTATATAGGTTTTATATTCTTCTTCCTGACCCCCATAATTAAATCAATATCATATGTTTTTTGTAACGTCAGCTTTGATGTTACGGGAGTGCTTACCGAATTTACGGGTCTTGAAAATTTAAAATATATTTTTAATAAAGACCTTGACTTCAAAGGGAATTTAGTAACTTCCGTAACAGCACTGTTATGGAAAACGCCCGTGATATTGATTTTAAGCCTATTGCTTGCAATGATTGCAAATATAAATATGCCGGGCAAGGGAGTTATAAGATCGGTTTTCTTTCTTCCTGTTATTTTGTCTTCGGGCGTGGTGCTTGATACAATAAGGGAGGACGATATTGCAGGACTTATGATGCGCGGCAGCGTAGTTTCAGCCAACGGAAGCGTGGTTTCAAGCAATTCGCTTGCAAATATGCTTGAGCAGGCGGGACTGAGCATAAGTATTGTTAATTTATTTATAAATATTTCCAACAATATTTTTGACCTGCTTTTTAATTGCGGAATACCAATGCTTATATTTTTATCGGGATTGCAGGGAATATCGCCGTCGCTTTACGAGGCTTCGTCGGTTGAGGGTGCTACCGCGTGGGATAATTTCTGGAAAATAACGCTTCCAATGATAATGCCCGTCGCGCTTATAAACCTTGTTTATATTATCGTAGATAACTTCGCGTCGTCAAGCAACCTTGTTATGCAGCAGGTTCTTGCCAGCGTTGAGCTTTTAAAGCTTGGCGAGGCTTCGGCTATGGTGTGGGTTTTTTGCGTTATAATAGCGGTAATATTCGCCGTGTTCTTTGCAATAGCAAACAAATTCAAAATTTTTGAGGCTAATTAAGGGGGTGGAAAAATGAAAAGCAATGTTAAGCCGGGAAATTTAAAAAACCGTGTTTCTTCCAGAAGATTTTTCGGCAGTCTTATTTCAAACATAGTTTTATGGCTGTTTATTTTAGGCTTGTTTTATCTTTTTCTGTTCCCGTTCTATTACCTTATATCAACCGCATTTCAGTCGGAACAGTCTGTAAACGATCCAAGCGTTTTGTGGCTGCCCCATTCGCTGACTCTTAAAAATTTAAAGGACACAATGAATGTTCTGAATTATAAGGATTCCGTTGTTCTTACCTTTGTAATAACCGTTTTCAGTACGATTATGAGCATTATTTCCTGCTCACTGGTAGGTTACGGATTTGCACGTTTCAGGTTTAAGGGCAAAAATATTGCGTTCGCGTTGGTGCTTTTAACAATAATCCTGCCTACGCAGGCAATTTTAATACCTAATTATCTGAATTTCCGCTTTTTTGATTTCGGCGGGATATTAAAGCTTTTAAGCCCGATAACTGGTTTCAGTTCGGTGAATTTGCTTGAAACACCGTGGACTTTTATTCTTCCGGCTGCTTTCGGCTGCGGATTACGCGGCGGTATATTTATATTCATTTTCCGCCAAACATTTTCGGCACAGCCGCGAGAGCTTGAAGAAGCAGCAAAAATAGACGGCTGCGGTTCGTTTAAAACATATTATAAAATTATGCTGCCGTTGGCGCGCTCAGCAATCGTTACGGTCTGCCTGTTTTCGTTTGTATGGCATTGGAACGACCTTTACAGCTCGGCAATGTACTTCGTGGGAGAAACAAGACCGATTATGCCGATTTTGAACGAGCTGCGAACCACGCTTGTCCAGGAAGGGCTTACCGTAAGCGTTAATATGTCGCAATTCTCCCTCAGAACATATTTTGCGTCAGGCGCGCTGCTGGCAGTTCTGCCGCCGCTTATCCTTTATATATTCCTCCAGCGCTTTTTCGTGCAAAGCATTGAAAAGACGGGAATTGTCGGTTAATTCACGGGCATACCGTGTTTAATAATAAAATACAGAAAGGAAATTTTTATGAACAAAAAGGTCATATCATTATTTTTAACAGCTGCTTTGCTTTTAACGGTGTGCGGCTGTGAAAAAAATCCATCAAAGAAAGATACCTCCGATACATATTCGGAGTGGATCGAGGAAATTGAGGTATCCGACGACGAGAGCGGCAGCAGCGGCTCTGCCGGCACCGGCAGCAAGGGCACTACATCCAAAGGCAATACATCTACGGGCAATAAGAATGTCGATAACATAGGTCACAAGGGTACCGGCAAAAAGACGGTAGATAACCTTAATTTCGGCGGAAAGACCTACACCAAAACCATTGTCGGCTCTGTAACAAAGGGTCTTACCCGCAGAATAGCGGCATTTGAAAAGAAATACAATTGCAAAATCAAGCTTGTTTCGCTTCAGTGGGAGCAGTACAACTCTCAGGTCGCAACAAGAATGGCTTCGGGCGACCCGTATGATATTTGCGGTCTGCAAACTACATTTTTCCCCGAGGCGGTTGTGCAGGGGCTTTATGAACCGCTTGAAGATTACATTTACGATGCAGATACCTATAATTCAAAAACAGGCGTCGGAATAGATATGAATGTCAGCAGTACATTTAATTACGGCGGTCATGTTTACGGCGTGAGCAATCACAGCGGCGCATACGCTTCAATGGTTCAGGTTTTATACTACAATAAGGTACTATTTGACGAAGCAGGACTTGACGACCCGGTTGAGCTTTATAAAAAGGGTCAGTGGACATGGGACGCACTTGAAAAAATGGCTAAAAAGGTTACTGAGCCTGCAAAGGGTAAATATCTTTTGGGTCGCGATTTCGGCGGGATACCGTTTATAACCTCAAACGGTCATCAGTATACAACTATTGATAAATCGGGTAAGGTCAAGGCAAATCTTTCCGACCCCAAGCTTAATAATGCTCTTACAAAACTTCAACATTTTTATAAGAATTATGTAGGTCCTAAGGGCTACAGCGATGATCCTACCGAGTTTTACAACGGAAACTATTATATGTTCCAGCAGGTTTATTCCTACGGCACGTATTATATGGCTTCTTCAATAGAAAAATCCGCTGCTTTTGAGAACGATTTCAAAAATCTCGGCGTTGTGCCGTATCCTTACGGACCGGACAATACAAAGAAGTATAACCCGGGCGAAGGCGCACAGGCAAAGGCTTGCGGAAAGGGCAGCGGCGCGCAGGAGCTTGTTGTTGCATGGACGAAGTTTGAGCGTGAGTTTGAAGACCCGATGAAGAATGAAGACCCATATCTTTATGACTCGACAACCCAAACAATGATAGATAAGCTGTTCGACAATGTTCTCGACAGAATGCCGAACTATAAAACATCGACCAAAGCTGCGCTTTCGGCATATACCGAGGCTTACAATGCGGCTCAATCCGGCGGTGATTTTGTAAAGGTTATAAACGATTGGACGCCTACGATCCAGAGTATAATCGACGAATCATTAAAGCAGAAATAATGTAATATGCTCCGCGGCGTATACCGCGGAGCATACTTGAATAATCAGGAGGAAACAATTTTGAAAACAGTGCTTTTTCAGGGAGATTCCATTACGGATTGCTACCGCTTGCGCGATAACGATAAAGCTGACGAGGATAATTTTCTCGGAATGGGTTACCCCACGCTTGTAAAGGGAAGACTGGGGCTTGATAACCCAAATGAATATAAATTTTTAAACCGTGCGTACAGCGGCGACAGAATAGTGGATGTATATGCCAGACACAAACGTGATATTATAAATCACTCTCCCGACTATATGAGCCTGCTTGTCGGCGTTAATGATGTATGGCACGAGGTTGATGAAAAGAACGGCGTTGATCCCGTAAGATTTGAACAACTCTACCGAATGCTTCTTGATGATTTGTTTGCTGCATTACCCGGACTTAAAGTTATGCTTATGGAGCCTTTTTTTCTTCCGGGTTCGGGAACCGAAAACTGCGAAGAAAAGCCCGCAAGAGGCTATACATTTGCACGCGAAGTGCCTTTGCGCGCAGAAATAGTTAAAAAGATTGCGAAAGATTATAAGCTTGAATTTGTTCCGTTGCAGCATGAAATTTCGGCTGCCGCAAGCATAGCGGGGAACAGCGCAATTTTAATTGACGGAGTTCATCCGTCGGCAATAGGGCACGAAATTATAGCACGCGAATGGATGAAACACTTTGAAAAAATAAGAGGGTAGAAAATGTCTGAAAAGATTAAAAAATATTATATGATCGGAAACGCGCACCTTGACCCTGTGTGGCTGTGGAACTGGCAAGAAGGGAGCGCCGAGGCAAAGGCGACTATACGCTCTGCACTTGACAGAATGAGCGAATACCCGGAGTTTAAGTTTGTTTGCTCATCTTCCTCTGTTTATGAATGGATAGAGGAATTTGACCCCGAAATGTTTGAGGAAGTAAAGCAGCACGTAGCCGAGGGCAGATTTATTATTGTCGGCGGTATGTATGTGCAGCCGGATTGCAATTTGCCGTCGGGTGAAGGCTTTGCAAGACAATTGCTTTATGCCCAGCAATATTTTAAAGAGAAATTCGGAGTGACCGCAAAGGTAGGATATAATGTTGATTCATTCGGGCATAACGAAATGCTGCCGCAAATGCTTAAAAAGAGCGGAATGGATTATTACATATTCGAGCGCCCCGAGGAGCATGAAAAGCATTTGCCCGCAAATCTTTTCCGCTGGCGCTCACCTGACGGCAGCTTTGTTACGGCATACCGCGTGACCGAGCCTTACTGCTTTAATATGGAAGATTCCGAAATGCTGAAAGAGCGCCTTGATAGAGTTGCCTCCGAGTGCGACGGAAACGCCGATGAAGCGCTGTTCCTTTACGGTGTGGGAAATCACGGCGGCGGACCTACAATTCAGAATATTGGGCTTATAAAGGAATATCAAAATAACGGGGAAAAAGAGCTTTGCTTTGCAGATCCGCTTGATTTCTTTAAAAATGCAGAAAAAAGGACAGATTTGCCGGAAGTAAGCGAGGAATTGCAGCACCACGCGAGCGGTTGCTATGCTGCGGTTTCGGAAATTAAAAACGCAGTTCGCCGCAGCGAAAACGAGCTTTACGCCGCGGAAATATACACCTTGCTTGCAAACAGACTTTTAAATAAGGATATACCGCAGGCGGAGCTTAAAAAAGCGTGGAAGGATGTAACATTTTTACATTTCCACGATATATTGAGCGGCACGGCAATACACTCGGCGTATAAGGACTGCGAAATGATGGCGGGCGAGGCAAGAATGACAGCCGCTCGTGAAACAAACAATGCCCTGCAAAGCGTTTCTTGGAAAATTGATACTTCCGATTCGGGTAAGGGCGTGCCGGTCGTATTTTTCAATCCTTTCCCGTGGGATTATAACGGATTGGTTCAAATCAACAGGCATACCGTGGCGGTAACGGATAAAAACGGTGCGGCGGTGCCCTCGCAGTTGGTTTTTTCCGAAACCTACAGCGTAACGGGCAGGAGTGATACTGTATTTAAAGCGCATATTCCGGCTTTCGGTTACGCCACCTATTATTTCCCGCTTGCAGATCAGCGCGGCTATTTCACCGCAAACGGAGAAAATACGGAAACCAATGAGAATCTGCTCGTCGGTGAGAACTTTTTGGAGAATGAGCTGTTGCGTGCGGAGTTTGATACCCACAGCGGAGTTATTAAAAGTCTGTACGATAAAAAGAACGAAAAGCAACTGTTAACGGGCAACGGTGCCGAGCCGATTGTAATTGACGAGTACGAGAGCGATACATGGAGCCACGGAATTTTTAAATTCGATAAGCATATCGGCACCTTTACCGACGCTGCCGTAACCGTTACCGAGCGTGGTCCGTTAAGAGTAGCTTTAAAAATTGAGAGCCGATATAATAATTCTCTGCTTATGCAGGAATTTTCGCTTACAGCGGGTGAGGATAAGCTGCGCGTGAATGTTAAGCTGAATTGGCAGGAAAAGCACAAAATGCTGAAGCTGCGGTTTAATTCGGCAGCCGAAAACCCCGTGTCTTATTGTGAAATACCGTTCGGCGTTACAAAGCGTCCGTGCATAGGAAATGAAGAATTCGGTCACGGCTGGGCGGAAATTAAAGGTGATATCGGCGGAATTGCTCTTATAAACAACAGCAAATACAGCTATTCGTTTGATAAGGGCGCGCTAAATCTCACTGTTGCAAGAAGTCCGCTTTATGCAGACCACGGGCAAAAGCCGCGAAGTGATAAAACCGCGTTTACCGATATAGGTATTCAGGAATTTGCCTATGAGGTAACAAGTGCGGATAAGAGCTTTTACGAGCTTGCAAAAGCCGCAAGGGAGCTTAATTTCACGCCAGTAAATATAGTTGAAAATAATCATAAGGGCACACTGCCGGAGGAATATACGGGAATTTTCTGCAATGGCGACGGCGTAATGATTTCTGCTGTGAAACGCGCCGAAGATAATTGCGGAACGGTTTTAAGGGCATATGAAACGAACGGAAAGCATACAAGCGCGGAATTTTCGGGAGCGCTTATCGGTAAAAGCTTTGAAACACACTTTGCGCCCTTTGAAATTAAAACTTTTTATTTCCCTGATAACGGCGGTGATGCAAGGGAAGTTCTTATAACCGAATTTGAAATCGGAGAATGATTTATGCTTTTTAATTTAAAGAAGTTTGAAAGACGGACAGAGGAATTAAAACAAAAAAGGTATTTCGGGTTTACCGAAATACCTGATTTTACCGTGCTTGAGGATACAGCCGACCGCGATACCGTTCATTATGCAATACCCGAAGAATTGTATTGTTCCGCTGAAACAATGCGCATAGGCGATACATATTCGGGACGGGATAAATACCTGTGGCTCTATAAAAAAATTCGCCTGCCGAAGAAAAAGGACGGCTGTAAGACGGTCGGAATTTTTGATTTTGGAAAAACAGGGGCAGGGAATACAAACGGCTTTGAATCACTTTTGTATGTTGACGGCACGCCGTATCAAGGAGTTGATACAAATCACGGAGATGTGGTTTTCGATGGTCTTGACAGCAAGGAAACAGAGCTTGTGTTTTTACTATGGACAGGTCTTGAGGGCGGCGGAGAGCCTAAAATTCAGACTCACCGTTTAAGCTGCGCAAAAATCGGGTATATGGATATGGCGGCGGATAAGCTTTATTATTACGCAAAGGCTATAACCGAGACGCTGAAAGTGTTACCGACCGACGACACAAATTATGCCAAGCTTACCGATATTATGGAAAGCGCGCTGTTACTGCTTAATTGGGACGACGATAAGTTTCTTGACACCGTTCCTGCGGCGCTTGAAGCTATGGAGGAAAAAATTGAAAAATACGGCAAGCAAAGCGATGTTACCGTTAATTGCATAGGTCATACTCATATAGATATGGCGTGGCTCTGGCGGCTCAAGCATACGCACGAAAAGGGGCAGCGCTCTTTTTCAACCGTCAACCGCCTTATGAATGAGTATGATGAGTATAAATTTCTCCAAACCCAACCCCAGCTTTATAAATACATAAAAGAGGACGCGCCCGAAATATACGGCATGATAAAGCAACGCGTGCGCGAAGGTAAATGGGAAACCGACGGCGGAATGTGGCTTGAAGCGGACTGTAATATTCCGTCGGGCGAATCGCTTGTGCGGCAGCTTAAATACGGCATAGAGTTTATTAAAAACGAATTCGGAAAAAAGTGCGAATTTCTTTGGCTGCCCGATGTTTTCGGGTATAGCTGGGCTTTGCCTCAAATACTGTTGGGCTGCGGCATAAACACATTTATGACAACAAAAATAAGCTGGAATCAGTTCAACAGTATTCCGAATGATCTATTCTGGTGGAAAGGTATAGACGGCAGCCGTATACTCACCTATTTTATAACCACACCCGAGGTTAATACGGATTTTGGCGAACGCTTTTCAACATATAACGGTACTTTGACACCGCATTCCGTTATAGGCAGCTTTAAAAAGTTCCGCAATAAGGATATAACAAACGAAACCCTTATAGCCTACGGCTACGGCGACGGCGGCGGGGGAGTAAACCGCGAAATGCTTGAAATGCGCCGCGTTATTGATAAGCTGCCGGGACTGCCGAATGTTAAAACAACCCTTGCGGGCGATTTCTTTAATAAACTGCATAAAGATGCGGATGAAAAAGCGGAGCTTGTAAAGGAATGGGACGGAGAGCTTTACCTTGAATACCACAGGGGTACATATACCTCTCAGGCGGCTAACAAGAAGAATAACAGAAAGCTTGAAATAAAGCTTTTTGAAACAGAGTGGCTTTCGGTGCTGGCGGGTCTGCACGGCGGTAAATATCCTAAAGATGAGCTTGATTATTGCTGGGAAAATCTGCTTTGCCAGCAGTTCCACGATATTATTCCGGGTTCTTCAATACACGAGGTGTATGAGGACAGCAATAAGACATACGCCGATATTTCCGAAAGACTTGAAAACACAGAGCTTAATGCGGTAAATGCACTGACGGAAAGCAATAACGACTATTATACGGCGTTTACCGTGTGCCCGTTTGCCGGAAAACACTTTGTGCCGATAAACAGAACGGAGAACGGTATTTTTAAAACTGCCGACGGTAAGACGCTTTTGAGCCAAAAAACCGAGAACGGATACATTGTGGAAATAGAAACAGAGCCGCTTTCCGTTATAAGCTTTAAGTTTGAAGAAACGGCGGGAAACCGCGCGGTTTCACCGTTTACAGTAAGCGAAAACGGAGCGGAAACGCCGTTTTATGCCATAAATTTCGGTGAAAACGGGGCGATAAGCGGTATTTTTGATAAAGAGAATAACCGTGAAGTTTTAAAAGGCGAGGGCAACGCTTTAGAAATTTTTGAGGATAAGCCCTGCGATTATGACGCTTGGGATATAGATATATTCTATACTCAAAAGTGTGAGCGACCGAGACTTTTAAGCCGCGAAATAATCGAAAACGGGGAATTACGGCTGGTAATGCGCTCGGTATACGGATATAACAAATCGGTAATAAAGCAGGATATGATTTTATATTCTTCTTCCCGCCGAATTGATTTTAAAACTGCGGTCGATTGGAATGAGAGTCACAGACTTTTAAAGGCAGCGTTTAATGCGGATGTCAGGAGTACAAAGGCTTCTTACGATATTCAGTTCGGTCACGCCGAAAGACCTACGCATTTCAATACTTCGTGGGATTATGCAAGGTTTGAGGTTGCAGCTCATAAGTGGATGGACATATCCGACAGTAATTACGGAGTAAGTATTCTTAACGATTGCAAATACGGGCACAGCGCAAGGGGCAACAAAATCAGTATTACACTCTTAAAAAGCGCAAAATTCCCGGATTGCAGTGCGGATATGGGAACTCACGAATTTACATATTCATTGCTGCCGCATGACGGTACTGCCGTAAGCGGGGAAACGGTAAAGCAGGCTAATCTGCTCAATATGCCGCCCTTGGTTTTAAGCGGCAAGTCGGCTGCGGAAAATAAAAAGCTATTTACCGTAAACAGTGAAAATGTAATTATAGATGCCGTAAAACAGGCGGATGACGGAAACGGAATAATTCTGCGGCTGCACGAGTGCAGAGGCGGAAGGGCAAGGGTAAATATATCTTCGGATTATGATGTTTCTTCATTCACTCCCTGCAATCTTCTTGAAGAACCTACAGGGGAAGAATTTAACGGGAACGGCATTTGCGCAGATTTCAATCCGTTTGAAATTAAAAGCTTTATTATAAAAGGTGATTAAATGTATTATTTATTATTATTGGTTGCAGTAATAATGCTTTCTTTGCAATTTGCTGTAAATAAATATTATCAAAATAAAAACGGTAATGAAATATCGGTTTCCTTTCTTTATACTTGTCTTACCGGATTTACGGCAGCGTTATTCTTTCTTGTTATGAATCGGTTTCAGGTAGCGTTTACACCATTTTCGATATTATGTGCATTAGGTGTTTCACTATTATGTCTCAGTTATATGCTTTTGGGATTTCGCATTTTTGCAATAGGAAACTTTTCACTTTATATGATGTTTTTAATGCTGGGCGGAATGATTTTGCCTTTCCTTTACGGAATAATATTTTTAGGTGATGCAGATGCCCTAAACCCTCTGTCTTTTGCTGCAAGGATGGTCGGTATTTTACTTATGACTGTTTCCCTTGTTGTTTCAAATGTCAGAACAGGTAAGAACGGCAATACTGAAAAACATAAATCTGTGATTATTTTGTATGTATGCGTATTCTTTTTGAATGGTTTTGTGTCTGTAATATCTAAATTGCATCAAATAGAAAAGAACAGAGCTGTGGTAAGTAATAATAACTTTGTTTTTTGGACGAATCTATTCACCGGAATTGTAAGCGGAATTGTGCTTTTAATAATATGTCTTCGTAAAAAAAGCGCACCGATTCTTGCTAAAGATTTTGGAAACGGTAAGTTAATGTTAGCGGTTGCTATATGCGCGGCATTAGGGGGCGGTTCTTATTTATTGCAATTGATAGTTGCCGGTTCGAGTATTCCGGCATCGGTTCAATATCCGTTTATAACCGGCGGCTCGGTTGTTCTGAGTGCGGCATCAGGAAGAATATTTTTCGGGGAAGAATTACCTCGGAAAGAAGTCTATGGTGTATTGATTGCGTTTTTGGCTACTTTTTTATTTTTAGTGTAGATATTAACGCATAAAAATATTTGCTTAAATCAAAATACTGTTTTAGGAGATGAATTGATTTGATCTTAGGCTTTGATATAGGCGGCACAAAGTGCGCGGTAATAAAAGCGAAAGCAGACGGCGAAAAAATAGAACTGCTTGATAAAAGAAAGATACCCACACGGCTGGATATTCCGCCCGAGGAAATGATTGAAAGTCTTATTTCACTTGCCGATGAAATGTTAGACGGCGAAAAAGCGGGAAAAATAGGTATATCCTGCGGCGGACCGCTTAATTCCGTTACGGGAACAATTGAAGGTCCGCCGAACCTTCCCGGCTGGGACAATGTAAGGATTACCGATATTTTAGAAAAGCATTATAAAGCGCCCGCAAAACTTATGAACGACGCGGACGCCTGCGCCGCCGCGGAATGGAGGTTCGGCGCAGGTAAGGGAACACAAAATATGATTTTTCTTACCTTCGGCACTGGGCTCGGCGCAGGGCTGATATTAAACGGTAAGCTGTATTCCGGAACAAACGGAAACGCAGGCGAAATAGGGCATATACGTCTTGAAAGCTTCGGACCTGTCGGCTACGGAAAGGCAGGCTCGTTTGAGGGGTTTTGCAGCGGCGGCGGTTTGGCTCAGCTGGGCTACATAAAGGCGCTCGAAAAGGCGCAGACGGGCGTATATCCGCTGTACTTTAAAAAGGGTATGACCGCAGCTGATGTTACGGCGAAAACGATCGCGAACGCCGCATATAAGGGCGACGAAACGGCAAAAGAGGTATACCGCATATGCGGCGAGCAGTTAGGGAAAGGGATTTCTGTGCTTATAGATATACTGAACCCCGAAAGAATAGTTATAGGCAGTATATTCGCACGCTCCGAAGACCTATTGCGCGAGGGTATGGAAAGGGCAATAAATAAAGAGGCGCTGCCGCAGTCTCTTAAGTGCTGCAAAGTAGTACCTGCCGCCTTGGGTGAGAAAATCGGAGATTATGCGGCAATAGCCGCAGCATTATTGTAGGTGATAAATATGTTAAATGAATTGTTAAAGAGATACCCCTGCCTTGAAAGTGCAAGGGAAGATATTGTGAAAGCCGAAAACACGCTTATAACCGCCTTTAAAAACGGCAATAAGCTGCTTATATGCGGCAACGGCGGTAGTTGTGCCGATTGCGAGCATATTGTAGGCGAGCTAATGAAGGGCTTTTTAAGCAAAAGACCGCTAACCGAAGAACAAAAAGCCGAAATGAAAGCTAACTGCCCCGAAATAGAGGAAAAATATCTTTCGCTTTTGCAAAGGGCGGTGCCTGCAATAGCTCTGCCTTCCTTTACGGCGCTCAACACTGCGTTTTGCAACGATGTTGAACCGGAGCTTGTTTTCGCGCAGAGCTTAATGGGACTTGGTAAAAAAGACGATATATTACTCTGCATAAGCACATCTGGCAATTCAAAGAATGTAGTTGCGGCAGCGCTTACTGCCAAGGCACTGGGTATTAAAACAATAGGACTTACGGGTAAAACGGGCGGAAAACTTAAAAGTATATGCGATATATGCGTATGCGTGCCCGAAACCGAGACATTTAAGGTGCAGGAGTTACATTTGCCAGTATACCATTACCTTTGTGCAAGGGTTGAGGAAAAATTATTTTAAATTAGCAAAACAATATCAATATAAGTAAAGGCAAAATATTAGAATTATAATAAAAAAGGATTATGGTGATTCAAATGGAATCACAAAAAATAATATGTATCGGTGTAAAATACCGAGGATGCAACAGAGCGCCGAGCTT